>OFHA01000230.1_pt1 | contig 50788 bp, 52 predicted proteins | sample 1521891 | NCBI WGS metagenome assembly OFHA01 (sample SAMEA3504089, study PRJEB24116) | mouse gut metagenome | biome: mouse gut; feature: mouse-associated habitat; material: faeces | place: Denmark | collected 2011
TCTCGCTTACAAAAATTAATTCTATTAGAATTTTATTTTGATTTGTTAAAAAAATCACTATTTTTTTGATTTTGATTTTGATTTGTTTCTTGTATTTTTAATAAAATATCTGTTTGATTTTTCTGGCTATCTGTTAATAATTGATATTGTTTTTGATTATTAACATCTAAAAAGTTTTTTATCTGTTCTTTTGTTTTCTCGTTTTCATTTTCAAAACTCTCTTGTAAATCTATTAATATTTCACTATTTTTATTCTTATTTAAAATAAGTAATATAGCCAGTAGTAATAAAATAATAACTCCACTCATACTAATAATAATTATCTGCATAATCATTCCATCCTTTCATATTTATTTACATTTTATTATATCACATAATATTTTTTCAAGCAACAAAAAAAGCGATTTTGCCTAAGCAAAACCGCTTTTTATATATAAATGTTTATAGAATTTATCTACTAGGCTATAGACTTATTCTACTTCAATGTTTTTATTCTAAATAAGAATTCAAATATTTTTGTAAGTTCTAGAAAATATTCAAACTAGAGCTAGCCACTAGCCTATGGGATTTATAAAGCTTTTCTGCTTGTTAGAAAGATTTCTCTTTCCCTGCCTATATTAAACTTGATACGATTTTCAAGTTTTTGATATGTTGCTTATTAACAACAATCACGAGAGGGTTCCTTGTGTTAAAAAGTCCACACAAGATGACTAAACTTCGGTTCCCAGTATTGTATTTCTACTAAAGCATTTACTGGACTACTTCTTGAATTACCTCGCTGCAAGCAGTGAGGATTCGTTCTTAGTAATCCCAAAGGAAAACTTTGAACAGGGTTGCAATGACCCTAAATAATTTAGCTTTGACTATTACTAGCTTCGCTATTTTAGATAAAGATTTTTACAACTATTCTAATCCTTGTCGAAGGGATTAAAACAACAGGTTGCGCTGTGGCTTTTAATATTTAAAAATTCGACTTTTTAAACATTTACCAAGTTCCTAGGTAACATCTTTGATTATCTCTATTGGCCTAATAGTATAATCACCTGATGCCTGTTTTTTCGGGTAGTTGAATTCATGCTTACCCTGTTTTGGATCCTATTTTTTATTTTTAAGTTAATCACATTCGACCTGTATTAACTTATTATTACTGATAATCTTTATCTAAAAGTAGATATATATTACTTTGTATAAAGTATTATACTATATTTCAGAGTAAAAGTCAATAATTTTTAATATTAATCTTCTATTGTTTTTAATATTGCATCATATAGTTGTCTATCAATAATACAAGCTAAAGATCTAAAATAACTGATATAAAATTCATCAAATGAATCTTTTTCTTGAGTGTTAATTACTTTATCTAACATATCTATTAAAGAAAGCTCTAGAATATTAAAAGTCGAAGATTTTAATTCTGTAAAATCTATACAATGTTCAATATCTCTAATTGCACTTGCAATATCTTCTCTTTCAAGTCCTACAAGTTCAGGAATAGCTTCCGTTATTGCGGGAATTTTATTGCTATCAATATTAACATATTCATCAATTAATCTTTCTAAACTTGAATCACATAAAAATAATAATTTTGCTTCATCTTGACCCATTTTATAATGGTTATTAAGTTCTGTCATATCATCTGCCATCCACTGAACTTTTGTTTCATAATCATAATTTCCATTTATAATATCTATGGTATGAAGTAATAATACACATTTGTCTGGATCTTTTTTATGTTTTTCTTTTACCTCATCAAATAAAAGACTACTTAATAATATAATAGCATCTTTATCTATTTCTAGTAGCTCGTCAATATTCCAATATGTACATTCTTTAACATATTCTTCTAGTTCGTCTAAAATTTTTATATACTCTTCATTATTAGTTAACTTTTTTTCAGCCTCTATTAATGGTGGAATATGTTTTTTTTCATAAGATGTAATTTTGCTAGAACTATAAACATTTTTTCTTTCTATTAATTTTCTTATTAAAATAACTGCACCAACAATAATAATAGGGACTAAAATTATTGTAACAAAAAAAGCTGGATAAAAATAATATCCAAAAAGTTCTATTCTCATTTTTTATTTTTCTCCTTTCTCTTTATTTATATCACAGATTCACTAAATCCTTCAATAATTTGTAAATATTCTTTGTCAGCTATAACCATTCCTAAAAGTCTTAGATAAATTTTATTTTCATCAGACAATAACTTATATAGATTATCATAATCATAAATAACATCTCCTAAATTATCTAAAATAATTCTAGCAATAACCTGTTTAGCAGCCCAATTTAAATTTATATATCCTCCGTTAGATGCTAATTCCAGGCAAGCTCTTTTTATGGATTTAGGATTCAATTTATTCTTTTTATCTTCTGATTCTAAGTTATTATTTAATATTTTAATAAGAGTAGCATTAATATCTAAATTATTAGGTATAATAGAAAGTTGTCCTTTTTTAGACTGAACACCACCATTTAGACAATCTAATAAATAAATTACTTCCACAGCCTTAGATTCTAATTCTTTTTTAGGTATTACTAAATATAGGTAATCCAAGACAGCTGCATTTAATACTCCATAAGCTTTTTCATTTTTAGTTAAATTAATTAAATCATTCCAATTTTCTAATTCTTCTTTTTTTTCAATTAGCTTTGATAGTATTTCAAGTTCATCTGCATCTAATCTTTGTGCATTTTCAAGAGCTTTTAGTCTTGATTTTACAATTATTAGGAGAATCTCTTTTTGTTTTTTGGTTATTTTATTAAATTCTTGATTTTTGAATACAGTAATATTTTTTGTAGTATTCTTTTTTATCTCTCCTTTATTTTTTTCGCTCTCTTTTTTATATAAATATGCTATATAACCAATCAATATTGCGATTAATACCATTATTATAATAATTGTTATTTTTAATATATTTGGCATATTATAAATAGTATTGCTATGCAATACCCTCCTTTCTATCTTATGTATTATAATTATAGCAGATAACAAGATATTAAGCAACAATACATTTTAAAATTTTTCCTTGAATTTAGGGTAGTTATATGATATAATATATTTAAGTTAAAAGGAAACAGGGAGCCTTTAGACTATAAAAAACAGGAAAGGAAAGAATATGATAAAAAGAATGCATTTTTTGAGTATTCTTATATCATTGTTATTCATCTTAGCTTTGTGCAGATTAACTGTTTTTGCAGATACTTCAACACAAGAAACAGTAATATTTGAAGATGAACCACAAAAAGTTCTTTTTTGCACATTTGATGAAGGGACAACAAATGTAAGTTATACTCCAATAACTAGGTAATTAAGGGAAGAAAAGAATGTGATTAATTTTTAAATTACATTCTTTTTTATTTTGAGAAAGGAAATTTTTGTATGAGAAAAAATAAAAAAAGCATATTAAAACCTGTTCTTATAATTTTATCTGTTGTAGGGATTATGTATTGTTTGTTAATATTTTATTTAATAAATCAAATAAAACCTGTAAATAAAAAAAATTCTACTCTTCAAACTATAGAATTAAGTTCTGGAAGAATAAAAACTATTGCAAAAGAATTAAAAGAACAAGGAATAATAAAAAATGATTTAGCATTTCTTTTAAGAGCACAATTATCAGGAACAGCTGGTAAAATGGATAAGGGTACTTATTATTTATCAACAGATATGGATGTTGATAAAATAATTAGTATATTAAGTAGGGGAGATCATGATAACACTCAGATTGTTTCTGTTCGCATTTTTGAAGGTGATACTGTCGAAGATATTGCAGATAAACTTTTTGAAGCTAATGTAATTTATGATAAAGAAGCGTTTTTAAAAGAATGTAAAGAAGCTAAAAGTTTTATTAATAATAATTCCTATTCTTATTTAAATCTTTCAAATAAAGATAGCAAATACATAGTTGAGGGTTTTCTGTTTCCAGATACTTATGACTTTTATTATAACTCAAAACCATATGATGTTATATATAAAATGTTAAATCGTTTTAATGAGCTTTTTAATGCAGAGCTTCAAATGAAAGCAAATGCTTTAAATTTAAGTACAAAGGATGTTATAACTTTAGCTTCTATTATTCAAAAGGAAGCTAACGAACCAGATTTTAAGAAAGTATCTGCTGTTTTAATTAATAGATTAAAAGAAAACATGTATTTACAATGTGATTCAACAATTAGATATATTACTAATTCTAAAAATACTATTAACTTAACAAAAGAACAATACAGTTATGACTCTCCTTATAATAGTTATGAAAATAAAGGACTTATTCCAAGTCCTATATGTAATCCTTCACTTAATGCTATTGATGCTGTTTTAAATCCTGAACAAAGTTTTATAGATGAAAAATATTTATATTTTTGTTCTACGAATTCTGATAGTTTAGGTCTTGTTTTTGCAAAAACTTACACAGAACATCTAGAAAATGTAAAAAAATACAAATCTTCTTGGCAAGATTATGATAATACTATAAAAAACAATTAAAAAAGCCCATATGGGCTTTTTTAATTTAAATTATCATTAATTTGTTGAATAATTAAAGGACAATTATATTCTTTTTCATCAATGATAAATGTACCATCTGTTTTCTTATTAATATATTCTTGTAATATATTTGTTATAGCTTGATTCTTAGAAATTGCTTCTTCTTCAACGTTTTCTTCACTTTCTGGATTGTCAATATTATCAAGCATAGTTAAATAGTCAGCTCTCTTTTCACAAGTAAATTCAACGCTTTTTTCTGGATCTGAACATGTTAATTTTATAGTTTTTTCGTCAACATATTCTGCAGATAAGGTATACCTACCATCTTCTGTTGTATAGCATTCTCCATTCCATTTATAAGAAATAGGAGTAGCATCAGTAGAAATTGCTGTATAAAGAACTTGCTTACTTGTTTGGAAAAGTCCACCTTTATTGAATTTAAAATCTACAGGTGTTGTTTTAGAGCCATTCATTTCTGTAATTGTCCATTCTCCATAAAGTGCAAATACACCATCTGCTAATATATTAGGAACATCTCTATAATCTGAAATTGTACTATATTCTGCAAGAGAACCTTCTATTGATTTAGCATATTCAACTTTTGCTATTTTATATGTGCATTCTTTATACATGGCATTACTATCTTTGTATAAAAGAACTTTAGAAAATAAATCTCTTGCTTCTTTATATTCTCCAGAATTATATTTATCAAGTCCAAATCTATAATTACATTGATCAATCATAGATTTGCTATCTTTATAGCTATATTTGGCTAAATATTGGTAATTATTTAAAGCATCACTATATTTTTTATTATTATAATCAGTAGATGCTGTTGTATAAATTTGATCAGCAAGTTCTGATAATCTTTCAGTTGCATCACCATAAGCTTTTACTCTAAAAAAGGCATCGAGAGATTTATCGTATTCTCCTGCTTCATAATAATTATCAGCTATTTCATAACCAGCTTTATAATAATAATCTTTAGCTTCAGCATATTCAGGAATAGTTGCAAATATTTCCATTGCTTCTTCAAAGTTACTTTCTGAATATTTTTTTATTGCTTTTTGATAGTCACAATTATATATTTCATCTTGTATAGAACGTTCAAAATATTCTTGGTAATCAAGTAGAAGAGTAAAATCAGCTTTTGCTTCATCAAATTTCTTTTCAGATAATTTTATTTTACCTTCTGAATATTTACCATAAAATTTTGCATTTTTGTAATCGCCAAGTTCTGTGAATGCCGTAAATGCGTTTGGCCAATCTTCTTTAGCATAAAAATCAAGTGCTTTATCATAGTTATTACTTGGCAAAACAGAAAATAAAACAAAAAAGATAACAGCAAGAACACAAACACTAGCAGATAAAAATTTGATTATTTTTTTTCTATTTTCATATTGATATTGTTCTTCTGGAGTAGAATTATTTAACTTTTGGGCTGTTTCATGTTGTTTTTTAGCATAAGCATCAAGTGGTTTTTTATCATATGTAAGTCTATCTAAGGTAGACATTGGAATTATCTTTGAAATCCATATCATATTTTTATTTCTTAGTGTTTTTTCTATGTTAAAGAAATAATCAGCTTCACCTGTTTCTGGATCTATTTCCATATCTGTTGGATCATAATAATCCCTTGGAAAACCTTTTGCTTGAAGTTTTTCTGGTGTTAATTTTTTATCTTTTTTATTTACATTATCTTGTGTTTCAGATTCTTTATTTTTTGATCCTTTTGTTTTCTTTCGGCCTTCTTTCTTTGTTGCCTTTTCTTTATTTGTTTTTTTAGGCTTTTCTTTTTTGCCTTTTTTCGCCTTTTTCCCTTTTATTGCAACTTCTTCGGTAGGTTCCATTTCAGGCTCTATATCATTATTTTCTATATTTTCATCTTCAACAACTTCTAAATCGTTAGGTTTATCTTTAAATCTAGAAAGCCTACCTTCAGAATTTCCTTTAATTAAAGGAGGTTCCTGATTAATAACTTCTTTAACCTCTTCTTTCTCTAAAGAAAGTGTTGGTTCAGTTTCTGTTATTTGTAAATTCTCTTCTTTAATTTCCTCACTAATTCTTTTTTGGTTCGTTATTTTTCTTGGTTGTTGTTGATTAAATGGCTTAGAAGGATCGTAAAGTATGTCTTTATTTTTTGATTGTAAAATTTTTGTATTATTTTTTGGCTCTTCTTTCTTTTCTTCTACAGGAGCTGTAACTTGAATATATTGTTTTTCTTCATTATTTTGATTTTGTTCTTGCTTTTGTATCATTTGATTTATAAAATCAACAGTATCTTGGGTTTCTTTATCTATATCTAAATTTGCATCTTCATTTTGTGTTGATTTTGGTTGTGGTAACTCATATTGAGAATCGTCTTCTTCTGATGTAACTGCTAACATTAAATCATCAAAGTCAGTTTTTTGTTTTCCGCTTTTAATATTTATACCACTACCACCAAAATTAGGACCTTTTGTTGCCATTTTTAAGCCTCCTTTTTCTTGTTATTAAAATTTTATAGTTAAATTATATAATACAACATAATTAAAAGCAATAAATAAAAAGAAGAGCACTTATGTGCTCTTCTTTAATTTTTAAATGAGTTTGATGTTTTCTTCACCACCAACCAAATCTTTGATATTCCTAATAATCTCAGCATCATGGATGTTGATTTTTAGACTGGGATTATAATAAAGCTGTTTATCTTCTACACACCAAATGTAAACAGGTGTAGAGCCTTTTGCTGTCTTTAAAACATCTGCATAATTGGATAAACTTGCTCTTTTCTCCATTTTAAGATAAATACCAGGACGATACTTAGTATCTTTCTTTCGTGGAGCGGGATTTTCAGTTCTTTGATATTGTGGTCTTGGTCTATTATACTGACGAGGAAGAACATTTTTCTTAAAAGAGGCAAAAGCTTCTTCGCTATCAGTATTTATTGGCATTGAGTATAAAGCATTGGCTATAAAAGTAACTGAGCCATCATCTTTAATATCAATAGATGCTTTGGCAAGGACAACTTCTTCATCTCTAAAAAGAAAATCATAAGTTTCGAGTGCCTTACTAAAAGCAATCATAGGAGCTTCTGCATCAATGTCTTGTACTGCACTAATAACCATATTTGACCCATTTTTTGTTATCTTTCGGGTAACATCAAACATTATTACAGCAATATTTACTTGTTGCTTATTTGTGAACCTATTATCATTATTTTCTACAGATTCCTTAATTTCACGAATTGTTACACAGTTTCCTTCCTTCATGGCTTTTGAATACTTAGAAAGAGGGTGGCCTGAAATGAAAAGTGATGTTACTTCTCTTTCATATCTAAGCTTTACATCTTCTGGTAAGTCTGCACAAACCCTTATAGGAGGACACTTATAAGTTTCATTTTCAGAACCCATAAAATCAAATAGTGAAATTTGTCCACTTTCTTTCTCCGCTACTTCTTTCTTAGCTGCTTCAATAACATCTGGATAGCTAGCTAAAAGTTGTGCTCTGTTATAACCAGTAAAATCAAAGGCTCCACTCTTAATAAGAGCTTCAAAGTTATTTTTCTTTAAACCTTTATCAATTAATCTGGTTGCAAAATCAAACAAAGACTTATAAGGACCATTAGCTTCTCTTTCAGTAACTATCTGAGCAGAGATATCTCCACCAACAGTTTTAATAGCTTCAAGTCCAAAGCGGATTTTTTTGTTTACAGTTACAAACCCAACATTTGATTCATTAACATTAGGTGTGAGTATATCCATGCCTATCGTTTTTTGACATGAATTACAATATTGGGATAGTTTATCATTGTTTCCAATGACTGATGTTAATAGCGCTGCCATAAATTCCTCAGGATAATACTTTTTGAGGTAAGCAGTTTGGAAGGCTATCACAGCGTAGCAGGCAGCATGCGACTTATTGAACAAAAAATACCCTTAATTTCTTAATATTTTTGTGCAATATATACAAAATATATTAATATCAGTATCTTTATTGCGGGTTTAGATCATACAATCACCTCAGAAAGGTGTGCTAATTATGATCGTTGAACGTCTCCTTAAATTATAGTTTCAATTTAAAGATTTCGCTGCTGATTTCCCATTTTATTAGTTTTTCACCTAATCAGAACTTAGCACCAATATAATTTATTAACTATATTGGCTTTTATCTCAGCATATTCTATCTTTACTATTTTTTCTACTTTCGTGGCTTTCACGTCTATCCTTTCAGATTACGTTGTAGCTAGTAAAGCTTTAGGGGTTTCCAGCAATTTATAGCATGCAATCCTATATATTGCTATATAAGAGGCCTATCAATTAAGCATATTTCGCAAATTCTTCCATCTTTCCCCAGATGGTAAGTGCTGCTTCTTCACTAATTCCATTTGCTATACATCCTGGTACAAGATCTTCATCTTCTTTCTTTGTGTCTTTGTTACCATGGAGGAAGATTTCTTTTTCTGCATCCATGATATATTGTTTCTTTTTCAGTGTTGTTATCCTATAAGCTTTTTATCTTATAGTTCTGGAGGTTATTTATTCCCTCATACGTTTATATTCTCAAAACGATACGTCTGTCAATTCAGACCAGCTCAGCATATATTTTTACCTACGTCTATTAAGTTTTGCTTAATTCGTTTAGCAACTAGATGAGCTATTTCTAGTTGGATATATCTTTAATATATCGTACAGGGCACTCGTGGTAGGATTATACGGCTTTTATACCTTCACCTACTATGCGTTACACTACTAACATATTTCTATAATTAGTTAGCACGGTATTAACATCAAATATTTATTATAAAATTTAATTTTTAAATCGGGTTTATAAAATCTAAAAGTTCAAATTTTTCTTTTTTTCTAGTTAAATAGATTGTTGCATCTTTATATATGTATTCATAAAAGGCTTTTACATCTTTTTTAGATGTAAATTTAAAACTCGAGGTTGAATTTTTGTTGCCATTTTTTGTAAAATAGTATTTATCTATTATTTTTGTTTTTGAGATATCTAATTTTTCTATTAAAAAATTTTGAATTTCTTCTATAAATAAATGGTGCCCACAAAAATAACAATTTTTACCTGAGATTCCTCCGTCCCCATCAAATATACCTCTAATAAAGTGATTTAATAAATCTGATGAAATATTTTTAGGAAATTGTATTGTAAAACTTTTTTTGGGAACAACTCCATATTGTTTTAGATCATTTACCATTTTTAAAGAAGTAACAATAAATACACTTTCATTTCTATTTTCTTTTGTTCGGCCTTCTATGTTATATAATTTATTTGTATTATCTGATAATTGTTTATCTACTCCAATAATACTTTTCATTTTTTCCAACATATATTTATCTTGCATTTGTAAGGTTATTCCCCAAAATGGAGCTCTTCCTTTACGATTTGGATAAATCACATAACCATCCGTTATTAAAAAACCCAAAATATAGGCTTTTTCTTCTGTGTCTATTTTTTCAAAAAAATCTTCATGAATGATTTTAGTATATCTTTTAGGTTCTTTTATTTCTATTCCATTATCTCGTATTATTGAAATAATAGTATTTTCACATTTAATTTTATCTTCATAATCTTGTAGAATTGTCTTAGCGACTTCTCCATTTTGATATCTAGTACAAATATCTAAAATTTCATTTTTTGTTAAAATTCTATAAACCGAATTTGAGGTATTAAGTCCATTTTTTTTAAGGAATCTATTTATGGACTTATTTGTTTTTCCAACAATTTTACCAATTTCCTTGCTATTTAAGCCTTGTTTATGTAAACTGAAAATTTGTTTTTTTAATTCTTCTGAAAAAGGGCTATTATCATATATTTTATCTGTTTTATTTGCTCTTGATAAAATATGTTGAATAGAACTTATAGTTCTTTTATTTTCAAATGTTTGATTAAACAATTCTGTAATTTCTTTTGTTCCTAATCCTTTTTCTTTTTGATTAAAAATAAATTGTTTTTCTTTAACTGTAATTTTCATAGCATTCTCCTTATGTTAATATGTCAATTATATCATATGGAGAAAAACTTATCAATTTAAAAACTAAATTTTATAATAAATATTTGAAACCTTCACCGTTTTTGTCCTGTCTACTTAATATATTTCTATACTAAGGGGTGTCGCTACGCCCATTGCTCTTCTGATAAGGTCAGCTCTTCCGAAACTGTACCCTGCCAAAGCTCGACAAATTTCTTGTACCTGCTCCTGATACACGATCACACCGTAAGTTCTTTTCAGAATCGGTTCGAGTTCAGGGCAATCATATTTAACAGAGTTCGGATCATGAATTCCTGCTACATAATCGGGGATGTAGTCCATCGGGCCAGGTCTATACAAAGAAATACCTGCGATAAGACGTTCGAAAAATTCATGTCCAAGTGACTTTCTGTCTTCATCTGTTTTTATTGTGTTTAACCTATCAATATCATAAAACATCTGCTTTAACATAGATGTCATACCACCTGATTCAAACTGGAACACCCCAATTGTGTTATCATTAACAAGCATCTCATAGATTTCAGGATATGAATCAATATCAAGATTATCAATATCAATATCAACTCCATAATTTCTTTTGATGGCTTTTACTGCATCTTTAATAACAGTAAGTGTTCGAAGTCCGAGAAAATCCATCTTGACTAACCCTAATTCTTCAAGAGTAGTCATAGGAAACTCGATAACAACTTCACCTTCAGATGTCATCAGGGGGGCATAGTCGGTAATATCTTTATCTGCAATCAATACACCTGCAGCATGCTTAGATGTATGGCGAGGAGATCCTTCCAACTTAATTGCCATATCAATAAGTTCTTTTGTTTGCGTGTTACTATCATATTCCGCCTTGAGCTCTGGATTCATAAGAAGTGCTTTCTCAATCGTCATTTTAAGCTCATTAGGAATCATTTTTGCAATTCTATCTGTTTCTGCATAAGGAATATCCATTACACGAGCAACGTCACGAATTGCGTTTTTTGCTGCCATTGTTCCAAATGTTACAATCTGTGATACTCTTTCAGCACCGTATTTCTTTGTTACATATTCGATGACTTCATGCCTACGGTTGTAGCAGAAATCAATATCGAAATCAGGCATAGAAATACGTTCTGGATTTAAGAACAATTTGTTATTAACATGTAGCTCTTTATCTACATCTCTGGAGATTTCTCTCATTTGCAATTTGTTAGAGAACAAACCAAATTACTCATCAGTTGGTCATTTCCAACCCAGTTTAGACTATATCTTTAATGAGAATTTTTCTTTTTTTCTTTTTAAATAATATGAAGTATTATTATATATAAAATTATAAAAATTTTTTATGGATTTTTGCTTGTAAATTTTTAAACAATACACGCTTCCCCTACAATCTTTAATAATATTTGATTCAATATTATTTTCTAAAAAAATATTTTGTATAGGTATTAAAAATAATTTATTAGCACTTAAAATTGTTACACCTAAATAAATATTATTTTTATATTTTCCCTGTATATATACGCTTCCATCTCCATCAAAAACTCCTCTTATAAAACTATAATAATATTTTTTGGGTATTGGGGGAAAAGTAATAATCCTCGATTTATTGAGGCATAGACCATATTTCTTACAATATGCTATAAAATTATTATTAGTATTTATAATGGTGTTTGATTTTTTATATGTATATATTATTCTTTTATTTGTGTCTGAAAATTTAGGATAAAGCATTTGTAACAAATCTAAGTCATTAGAATTGATTGAAATTTTATCTTATTCTTTTGTTAGGTTTCCATCACTCCATATTAAACCTAGTATATAAAATACTAAATCTTTATCTTCTATTTTCGAAACATCTGGATCATGTGCTTTCTGCCTAAAAGACGTAGCACAACTTTTACAACAAAATATATTTTTCTTTGTTATTTGTATTTTTGTTAATTCTTTATTACAATTTTTACACTTTTTCATATTATTCTTTTTTCTCATTAGTGTCCCGCTTTCGTGGATGAAGTTTATTGGCTTTTTAAAAGCCTCATCATCTAGTCGTTTGACTCATATATACTTTTACATATATGTATATACTTCGTACAGGATTAGCATATAGGATTAATCCTACTTAGCCTTCCCTGATTTAACGGAATTTTACGAGCGCAACTTTTTCACGCTCAAACAACAAATTGTATTTCATTGGATCAATGTTTGTAATTTCAATTGCGTAAGCCGCAATACTTCCAGCTCCCGAACCACGTCCTGGACCTACTGGGATATCATTCGTCTTGGCAAAATTAATAAAATCCCACACAATGAGATAATAACCAATAAAGCCCATGCGATTAATAATATCAATCTCGTAGTCTAGGCGATCCCAGTATTCTTTAGGGCAATCCTTGCCATAACGCTTAATCATTCCCTTTTTGCAAAGGTGAACGAAATAGTCGTAATAGTCTTTAAAGCCTTCTGGAATTTCGTAATCGGGAAGCTTAATCTTTCCAAACTCAAATTCCACATTGCATTTTTCGGCAATTTCATTGGTGTTTTCGATGGCTTCTAAACAGTAAGGAAATAATTCACGCATCTCTTCTTCTGATTTAACGTAAAACTCCTCACCTTGAAAACGCATACGATTTTCATTTGCAAGTTTACTTCCAGTTTGAATGCAAAGCAATACATCATGAGATTTTGCATCTTCTCTATTGAGATAATGCGCATCATTAGTTGCAATTAACTTTGCTCCAATTTCTTTTGCAAGCTTAATCAAATCTGGGTTTGTCATTTTTTGCTCTCTAATACCATGATCTTGGATTTCGATATAAAAATCATCTTTTCCAAAAATATTCTGATACTGTTTTGCAATTTCTACTGCTAAATGATAATTCCCCATAAGTAAAGCTTGTGGAATACTTCCTGCAAGACATGCACTTGCACAAATAATGCCTTCATGGAATTCTCTAAGAACATCCATGTCCACACGAGGTTTGTAGTAAAAACCTTCTGTCCAGCCTTTAGAAACAATCTTACAGAGATTTTGGTATCCAAGATTATCTTTAGCAAGTAAAATCAAGTGATTATATCTGCTATCATCTTCACCACTTTTTCCTGAGCGATCAAATCTATTAGTGCCGTAAGGTGCTACATATACCTCGCATCCTATAATGGGTTTAATTCCTTCTTCTTTACACTTCTTATAGAAGTCAATAACACCAAACATGTTTCCATGGTCAGTAATTGCACAAGAAGTCATTCCCATTTCTTTTACCCTTTCCACCAATTCATTAATCTTGGTAGAACCATCCAGAAGTGACATCTGGGTGTGAATGTGTAAATGTGTAAACATATAGTTCCTCCTTTTTCTCTTTTTTTTGTTTTTATCTATGTTTCAAAAAACTACCTAAGACTGGCGAAATTCGCTTAATCTATTACTTTTTCTTGAAACAAACTTGTTACAGTTTCTATTATATAAAATTTAACTACTTTTTTCAACAAAAAAATAAGGCATAATGCCTTATTTTTAAAAAGTAACATTTATTATAACTTCATCAAAAGATTCCTCTACTTGTCTTTGAATGGTTAATTCTAATGTATCTCCTTTTTGTAAACTCTCAAGTATTGATTTTAATTGAGTCATTGAACTTATTGGAATTTTATTTACTTTTGTTATGATGTCTCCTGATTTTAGTTTAAATTTAGATGCAACAGAATTTTCCTCTAAAGATTGAATACAAACACCTATTGGCATTTTATAAATTTCTGACATTTGTTCAGTAATATCATATCCTATAATTCCAAGCTTTACACCTTTTTCAGTTGTTTCTTCTGGATTTCCTTCTAATATATTTGAAATAACCTCAGTTACTTTATTTATAGGTATAGCATATCCAATACCTTCAACATTTGTATCTGCATATTTTGCTGAATTTATTCCAATTAGTTCTCCTTTTGCATTAAGTAAAGCTCCTCCACTATTTCCAGGATTAATAGCTGCACTTGTTTGTATCATATTTAGAATAGTCCCATCTGAAAAATAAACATCTCTATTTAATGCACTAATAATTCCATCTGTAACTGTTTGACCGTAACCCAAAGCATTTCCAATTGCTATAGTGCCTTCACCAACAATACATTTTTCGGAATCTCCAATAACTGCTATTTTTATATTTTCTTTTGTTATTGGTTCCATATCTTTCATATTTACTTTAAGTAATGCAATTTCATTTGTTTTACTAGAGCCAACTACCTCTGCTGGTGATGTTGTTCCATCAAACCAACTTACAGTTAAGTTTTCAGCACCTTCAATAACATGATGATTGGTTATAATAAATAATTCATTTTCTGCCTGAGCATAAATTACTCCTGAAGCAGAAGATGGTGTTTCTATTGTTTGTTTACTAACTCCAAAATCATAACTTTCATATGTAGTAGCTGTTATTGAAACTATTGATGGCATAGAGTTGCTTACTATATCTGATACATTATTTAAATTTGATACGTTTTTCTCAGATACAGTAGTAGATTTTATTTCATAATTTTTCATAGTTGTTAATTTTCCACTACTCATATTAAATCCAAGCATACCTCCAATTATTCCAAAGCATAAAGATAATGCACTGATTCCAATTGCTGGAATAATTTTGCTTTTATTTTTATTAGGAGTACTATATTGTTCAAAATCTTCTTCATCCATATCATAAAAATCATCAAGATTTTGACTATCTTCTATATCTAATCCTTCTGTATTTTGTTCTTCTAATTCTTCTTCTAAACTAATTTTTAATTCTTCCTTTTCTTCATCCATTTTAAAAAATCTCCTTTCTTTAATAACATCTATAATAGCACAAATTATTAAAAAGTTCTATAATTATCACAAAAAATTAATAAAAAAGAGCTACTGATATCAGTAGCTCTAATAATTAATCCCATAAACAAACAAGTATTTCGATATTGGTATCTGAAAAAATATCTTTTACAGCTTCTTTAACATCTTCCCAGTTACATCTATCAAGTCCACTTCCAATTTTGGGCATTGCCAGTTTTTCCTCACCTCTAAATACCATTTGATTTCTAAGATCATGTAAACATGATTTTAGATTTCTAAGATATTCGCCATTAGGTAAATTGTAAGCATTGTCTCTTACAGAAAACTTTGAAAACATGTTATAACAAACACCTTTTTCATCTTCATATCTAAAACTTGTTCCTAGAGATTTTTGTCTTGTCATTTCTCTTGTATATTCTACACATGCAGGTTTTACATTTATATGTTTCTTTTTTATAGGAACAACAACTCCTGCACCCATTGCACAATCTGTTGAAATACAATGGCAAATAACATAGCTTTTATCAAGTTTTGTAACATCTGCTCTTTTTTCCTCGTATTTCATAAACCCTCCTATCTTGTTGCCAACCAAAAGACTGGAATTAGTAGTATCATAATCACATCGTCTACATTTCTATGTGTAATCTCTCCATACATCTTCTTTTCTAGCTTTTGCCATATAACGCAATACAACGCCATAAGTACAATTGTTTTTATAATGTGTATAATCATAATTTTTCCTCCTTAATTATATTTTTTTATACAAGCTCTATAAATTTTATAAGCTCGTTCTTTTTTTAGTACATTAGTATTATCTTCTTTTGCTAATGTCTTAAACATACAATCAACAAAATGCCATGTAGCATCTGCCATAGCAATATGGCCATTTTTATTTCTGTTTTTCCACCAATCAAGTTCACCTTGCAATGTAAATTTATCACCCAAATATGCATTTCCTGCGCCTAAGTTATCGCATATGAGTTCTAAAGCATATTTAAATGGCATAACAAGATGAGTTGTTCCACTATCAAAATTATCCTGCCAATGCTCATAATGGTGTTTATTTATGCCTTTATGATGAAGCCATGCTATTGATACTCCGTTTTTCTCCTTACAAGCATCAATAGGACTTCTTGTTCCTTGGTAGTATTTAACACCTTCGACAAATTCTGTTGGTGAAAACTTACTTAAATCATGTAAAATTCCTTGAATAAAAAGACCTGCTTTTAAAACAATATTTTGCAACATAGAATTTGTGTTTGCATATTGTTTTAAAATGTTTTACTGCATTTATAATCATAATTTTCCCTCTTATATTTTTTCTTTTACAACATAGAACCTGATAAATCAGGCATAAAATGTACTGTGTTAATTGGAATTCCTCTTTCTATAAAAATAGAATCTTTTTTATTGGTATCAGTACTGATAATTTCACCAGTAAAAAGATTAACATCCTCTCTTTTATTATATTGTTCAATTAGAGAGTTAAGACAAGATGGATTTAAGTGTCTGATTTTATATCCTTCTTTTTGTAAGGCTCTTACTTTCCAATTAACTTTTGCGATTTCATTATAGATAAATTCTGCCTGAGTTATTGTTAATTCTTCTTTTTCTAAAATTCTTTTATACTCGATATCTTTAGAATAATCTTGCATCTCGTCCCCTTTCATTTACAATAACTATTAGAGTTTTTTAAAAGAAAAAGAAGCACTTTATTGCGCTTCTTTTTCCTGAGTTAAAGCAGAAATAAGTTTTCCTGCGCCTAGCACATTCAAGGTATCAATATCAATTGTGGCATATCTTGCTTTATGTTCACTTTTTTCAATTAAATCCTTTACATATGCTTTTTGTTTCTCGGTTGCAGGGGCTATTTTCTTTTTAGGGCGTTTATCATATTTCTTTTTTAGTCCCCAGATTAGTTTTCCTGCATCTTTTTGGTTAAGTGAGTTGATTTTTTCATCAGGCCAACTTTCTTCAATCTTTAACTTTTTAATAAGTGATTGTAAAAAAGTTTTTTGCTTTTCACTTATTGGCTTCATATCAGCTGGTTCTGGTTCCTCAATGATAGAAACAAATGTCTGACAATCAGCACAGTAATATCCTCCAATATAATAAGGAAGAGTATTAAGATTTAACTCTTCATCATTATTTATTGGAGTAATATCTACTGCATTTTTATCAACATTCATTCCAAGATCATAAACATGATCTCCTCCGCATTCTGCACAGCGAATAATCATTAATCATCACCTGCCAATCTTGGTGCCAAACCATATGCCTCAAGTACATTGCGAATTTCGCCACGAGGCTCCATGTAGCAATTGTAATTGCCATACTGAATAACGGCCTTTGCATACATAATAAGGCTATCCATATCAGAACGAGATAAATTGCGGACACCTTTTAAGGTAAAACAAGACCTCTCATTCCAAGCCTCAATCTTTTTATTTACGTCATTTAATACTTTTTGTGCTTTGCTTTCTTTGCTCATTTTGCTCATTTTGCAATAGCGTCGCTATAAAGCGTTGCTTCCTCCTTTTCTCTTAAATTAGTAAAATTAAACTTTAAAATCATTAACTTTACACAATTAATTATACCACTAAAAAACACTTTCCAGCAAATATAAGCTTTTAAGTGTTTTTAGTGGTAATAGGTACTTGTTATTTAGAATATTTATTTGCAATTGATGAGGCTGCATAAGATTCTGGTTTTACTGTTACATTATATCCATTTGCTTTTACCCATGCTGTTATTTCTGGAATTAATGCATTTGTTTTTCCATCATGTCCTGCATCAACATGTATTGTATAAGTAATATTTTCCTCTGCATAGAAGAAACCAGAACGATCAAATTCATCTTCCATCTCTTTTAGAAACGCATCTGCAAGTTCAAGTGAAAGTTGTGTTTCTGTTGTTAATTTCAAGCGAATACTTTTAATCTTTTCAAAATAGGTAGTCTTATAAAAGAAAATACCACCTTTACCTCTTCTATGTACTGCTATAACCATTACTATTTTTGTTCTGTCAAAATTTTGTGAATCTGTACCAATTGTAACATCATAGTGCGCATTAGGGTCTTCATTAATATAATCTCTTACAATTTCTACTATTTGTTTAAGAGTAACATTCCCTCTTGAAGGGCTTTTCATTATAATTTCTTCTTTTTGCATTTTTTTGTTTTAGGGCATATACCCTATCTCCTTTCTATTTTTTGTCATTCTAAAAGTTCTGGAGAATCTATTACATTTCCTAAATATTTGGATTCTTCAATTTTTAATAATGGTAAATAATGTGTAAACTTAATAGCTTTATCAATTCTTGTTAATTGATATCCATTCATAACTTTTTCATATGTTATTGTCCAGTTATATCCACTATATTCAAACACATCATTTTCAAAATATTTATCATTTATTTTTTTACACAATGTATTTTCATCAACTTCTAAAAGATTAGAAGTTTCAGACTCAAATAAATATGTTTTATTATCTTTTATTACAGGATAACCTTCAACCCATAAACCATTATTTTTAGCTTTATATAATATTTTTATCTTGTCCATAAAAATTCCTTTCTTATTTATCTCTATTTATTGTTTTTGTAGGTTTTTCAGCATCGAAAGGAACAAGCCAAGTATTTCTTCCGCTAATAATAATTTGCCTTGAACCTTCTACTTTTGATACAATTCTTCTGGCCCAACTTCCTTCTATTCCCCATTTTTCACAGGCTTCTTTAATAGTTATCATTTTTTCTACATTTATATTATTGGGCTTTTCAGTATAGACATTGCCTTTTTTATCAACATATAACATAACAAAACCTCCTTTTTTTAGCTATATATATTATAGCACACATGTGTGCTGTGTGTCAATAGCTAAAAAGAAAAAATTAATATAAAAAAGCATATATAAATATATTATATATGCTTTTTGTCTAGTTATTAGTTGTTTTTAATAATATTTTATTCTTCCTCTACAGGAATTTCAGTTTCTTCTACTGGGTCTTTTTCTTCTACTGGTTCCTCATTTTCAAGCTTTGTTCCACATTCACTACAATACTTCATACTGTCCTTAACAACACTTCCACAACCTGGGCACTTTCTCATACCTTTAATTGCGATAATTGCATCATTAAGTGTAGTGATTTCTTCATTAAGCTTATTAATTTCACCAACCATAGTATTTAATGTCTCAACATTAAGTGCAGGATAGGTTTGATATACTTCCTTTCCAAGCTTTGACATCAAGCTCTCTTTTGTTGCTTCTTTTTCTACAATTCTAAGTTTCAATTCTGAAACCTTTGCAACATCTTTTACCTTTGCTACTACTTTCTCCATTATATTATCTCCTTTCTTTATTTAAACTCTACTTCCAGTTCATCATTTAGTATTTGTTCTGGTTTTGAGTCGTTTTCTAATTTAAAATCAATATCCTGTGTTTCTAATAAAACATCCGTTGATTGTGCTTTAAAAATTTCATCAGAAACTGTTATTGTAGATTCATTGTTTAATTTGCATGGCTCATGTCCCATAACAATAAATCCACCTAGAACTAATACGGAGAAAGAACCCAGCTTAATAGCATTTTTTAGATTACTATTTTGCATTTTTTAATATTCTCCTTTCAGTCGATACTATTTTTTGTATCTTTTCTTTGAAATTCTTAACTTATTATACCACAACATTTTAAAATTATCAAGTTATTTTTTGACTGGAATGTATAGCAACACGCATACGTCTACTTTTTTATCTTTTCCAAATATTTTTTGAAGAATAGGTTTAACTTTTTTCCAGTCTAATCTATCTTTTCCACAGCCTATTTGTGGAATATATACTGTATTAATATCATGTTCTATCATTTGTTCTTTTAATTTTAAAAGAGATTCCTCTAAGTTTTCATATGTTGGATGATCGTATCTGTCTTTTTTTGTTACTAAATTAAATATATTAAGATCTTTATTTTCTACAAGCAGACAATCTGGATAAATATTTTGACCTATATTTAAAAGTGTACTTTTTAAATCATATTTTTCATCTAAGTCTTTAGCTAGTCCTGCACCTAATGAATAATCGGATGTAATACAATGTGCTATTGCTCCTTTTTCTATTCTAAAAACATCACCCATTACTTCTCTATACATATTATCACCACCTATTCAAAATTTATTTCAATAATTTTACCTGAATACAAGTCTATTTGGCTATTATCATAAATATCTAAAATCCTTTCAAGAACTTTTGTATTACAATATTGCCAACCTAAAGGGGTTTGAGCAATCATTAGTTTTAACTGAGAATCTTTATTTGTTACTTCTTTTAATATTTGTTCAAATTTTATATCTGTAAGTTTATTATTCTCCAAAAATTGTTTTACTTTCTCTGTCATCTTTTTTCTCCTTCCCAACTATTTCTTTCGTTTCAATATCTATATTGTGATTATTATATTCATTTATCAAATCTTGTATTAATGTTGGGCTTAAATTAAACCATTCAAACCCTGCAGATTTTAAAGTTTTTGCTCTCCAACTAACTTTACATATTTGCTCATAAATAAATTCTATATGTTTTTCTGTAAGATTTTCTTTTTTCAGTATGTATTGGAATAATTCTGTTTTTGAAAAATCTGTTTTCATAATATTTCTCCTTATTTTCTTTTTTATATTATAGCACATATGGGTTACTTTGTAAAGGCTTAATATTGAATTTCTTTATTTTATGTTGTAAAATAGGTTATGTGATAATAATAAATATAGGAAAGGAGAGCCCTAAATGGCTAAGAAATTTAAAAAAGTAGAAATAGATGATTTTGATTCACTATTAGATGCTGTTGTAGAAACAACACCTACTATAAAAGAAGAAAAAATAGAACCATTAACTGAGAAAAAAATAAAAAATAAAACTGAAAATATTAAAGAACCTGTTGTAATAGATAAGTCTACTATAAAAAAGGAAAAGATAGAACAAGTTTCAAATTCAGAATCAGAAATTGAACAAGAATTAAAAACTGAAGAACTTGATTTATTTCCTGGGTTTGAAAATGTTGAAAATATGGCACTTGAAGAAACTAATTTAGAAATAATAAAAGAGTCCGATGTCTCAAAAGGAAAACCTGAAACTATTGATGTTAAACCTGATAAAATAACAAAAAAAGAAGAACCACTAATAAAAAACGTAAATCATAGGGAAACTGCTGTAAAAGAACCTTCTGATTTTTTCAAAACTCATACAAAAAAAGAACTTAGTGATTATGGAAAAACTAAATTAAAAGAAATAGCTTATTCTGAAAGTATGGAGGAGGCATTATTTCCTCTTATTTGTCAAGATTTATTTGGTTTTAAGGGTTCTTTTGTTGGTGATAAGGGCGGTTTGAAAGGTGAATTTTTAGACTCTTTAGCTATTTTATTATATGAAATAGGTAAAATTAGTAAACCTTCATATATTACAGTTAATTTTTCAGAGATTCCAGACAAATTTGAACTTGATAAATTATATGTGATTGAAGATTTATCAGATGCTGTTGTAAATTTATTTAATATGGATGAGTCTAGTGAATCTTCTAGTATCACTCAATTAAATTATAAAAACAGATTAGAAAGTCTTATAAAATCACCAGGAGCTGCTTATATTGTTCTTAATGCTATAGATACTGATTTAAGAGGTTTTCTTACACTTGATGCTAGACTTCCGTTTTTATTTGGAAGAAAAGTTGTTTTTCAAAATTTATCAAATGAAGCTATTGTTGATAGATTTATAGATGCTTTACCAGAGCTTCATCAAAATCTTGTAACTAAGGAATTTAAAAACGAAGCTATTGGATATCTCGAAAGAAATAGAAGATATTTTCCATTTGATAATCAAGAACTTGCAAATTATTTAGCAAACTATACATCTCGTTTTGAAGAATTAAAATTTCCTCAAGAAAAGTATAATGCAAAAACTTTAGAAGAATCTTTTTCTTCTATTGTTGGTATGGCGGTTGTAAAAAAACAAATTGCAGAACTTAATGAATATCTTCAAATTAGACAAAGACTTGAAAGGTCTGGTATTAAATTACCTCCTTTTAATCTCCATATGATGTTTTTAGGAAATCCTGGAGTTGGTAAAACAACTATTGCACGTATTATTGCTAAAGTATTATTTGACTTAGGCTATATAAGAGAAGAAAAATTAGTAGAAGTTACTTCAAAAGACCTTGTTAGTACTCATGGAAATACTACTGGTGCTAAGACAAACAAAGTAATTATGAATGCTATGGGGGGAGTTTTATTCGTCGATGAAGCTTATTCACTTGCTATTTCTTGTGGTGCTTCTGGTCTTGAAGCTATTGCTAACCTTATTAAGGCAATGGAAGATTATAAAGGGGATTTGGTAGTTATGTTTGCTGGATATTCTCTTGAAATGCAAGAGTTTGTAAGATCTAACTCTGGTATTGCTTCTCGTATTAGTTATGTATTTGAATTTTCTGATTATACTACTGATGAATTATTTCAGATTTTTGAAATAAAACTTAGAAATACTGGTATGATTTTTGGAGAAAGTGCTAAAGAACCTGTAAGAAAACTTTGTAAGTTTGCCGCAGGAAGACGTAACTTTGGTAATGGACGTTTTGTTGATAAGCTTTTACAAAGAGCACTAACAAAACACGCAACACTAGAGCTTCCTCCTGACCAAATTCTAACTCTTGTAAAAGATAGTATTCCAGAAGTAGAAGAAATCATGGCTTCATTTGGACGTTTTGGAGCATAAAAATGAGAGGCGTTTGCCTCTTATTTTTTTTGTTTAAAAACTAGAAATTTTGAAAATAAGTAATTAATTATTATAACAATAATGTTTATAATTATTTTTGAATAAAATTCATTTACTAAAATAACATTTATTAAAATTAAAATACCAATATTATCAACTATCAAAGAAAATAATCTAGAGCTAAAAAATAAAACTATTTCAGATTTACTTTCATTTTTTGACTCAAAAACATATCTTTTATTGGTCATATATGCAAATAAGACTGATATAAACCATGCTATTGTATTGCTAATAATAATACTTATATTTAATTGTCTTAACATCTGAAACATTACAATATTAATAATTGTCGTTGAAATTCCAAATATTAAATACAATATAACTTCTTTACTTAATTTCTTCAAAAAAATTCCTCCTAACAAAAATAAGTAGCCTTTTGGCTACTTTTTTAGTAGAGGGAGTAGGACTCGAACCTGCAATCTTTAGGTAATCAGCCTAACATGTTTCCATTACACCATCCCTCGTTAAAATTGCGGGAGAAGGATTTGAACCTCCGACCTCCAGCCTATGAAACTGGCGAGCTTCCACTGCTCCATCCCACGAGTTGCGGGGACAGGACTTGAACCTGTAACCTTTGGGTTATGAGCCCAACGAGCTTCCAATTGCTCCACCCCGCTAATACTAGTATATCAAATTTTACTTATACTGTCAATCATTTTTTAAATGAATAATAAGGCAATTAAGGCAATCGCAAAGTTATTGCATTAAAAATTAAAACAATAAATAATAAAAACCCAGATAAATAATCTGGGTTGAATCTTTAATTTATCATTTTATTTATTATCAATAGTTGTTCATTTTGATTCTTTTTTGTTAATTCAGGAACATCTTTTTTATACTCTTCTATTAAATCAGAAAAAGTTTTTTCTCCATAATGGTTATCAATAGAACCCAAATATTTTGGAAGACCTTCACTATCAAAATATATACCGTCTGTTATGTTACATGTTTCTCCTAGGCTTAAGAAATCCTTATCATCATTTGTTTTAAAAACAACAGTATCTACACCTAAATTTTCCTTTAGTGTTTTATCGATTGCATTAAGTGCATTAACTGCGAATCCTTGACAATAAAATCCTGTATTTTTTTCAGCATCTGTTCTTGGTGCATTATATTTTCCATATTGATCTAGATAATCATTTTTCAACCAATTTACAAAATTATATCTATTATCAATATCTACTATTGCTGTATTATCGATTAAGTATCCTTTAAAATTCATAGTCTTTCCTGTAGAATGTGCAGATATTGTATCTAATAAATATTGTATTTCTATATTTTCTGGTAAGGCATATGATGTATGAGGTTCTATTTGTAATATTTTTTCTTTACAATCATAAATAATTATTTCTTCTGAGCCTTCTGGCTTATTTTTATCTGTATATAGTTTTCCTGAAAGATTTAAATCTTCATTACTTTCGCATTCGTTTATATCTACATATGAGTTTTCATTTTGCCATTCATTTGCTTTATTTTCTTCCTTTTTTCCGCATCCTGATACTGCAAATGTAATAACTCCTATAAAAAATAATAATGAAATTTTTTTTATTTTCAAAAAATACCTCTCCTTTCAATTATATGTTATAGTATTTTTTCTTGTATTTATTCTTATTATACTTTAATAATACTTTTTTAACAAGATTTTTATTTTAAAATTTATATGATGAGATTACACAACAGCTTTGCTGTACAACATACACTAGCCTTATTGTACATTGTTTTTATTTTTGCTTATAAAATTATACACATATTATGCTGTATATTATACTTATTTTAAACACTCTTATATATGTATAAAATAGCAAAATTTCGGGAGAATTAAATAAGAAAATGCTTGACTGTTTATACATGATAAGAAAATAAAACTTAAAATAACAAAATTTCAAGTTTTAAACGCAAGTTTCGCTTTACAGTAATACAAATACATGGTATTATATATAAGGATAAAATTAGAGAGGAAGGAGAAATGAAAATGAAAGATTATGATGTATTAATTATTGGTGGTGGTGCAGGAGGTCTTTTTGCCGCATATGAATTTGTAAAATTAAACAGTAATCTTAAAATAGGATTAATTGAAAAAGGAAAAGAATTAAATAAAAGAAAATGTCCTATTGATGGAGAAAAAATAAAATCATGTATTCATTGTGAAAGCTGTTCTATCATGTCGGGAATTGGTGGTGCAGGAGCTTTTTCTGATGGAAAATATAATATTACTAATAATTTTGGAGGAGATCTTGCAAATTATGTAGGTGCTTCAAAAGCTATTTCCCTTATGAATTATGTTGATGATATTAACATGTCTATGGGTGGAAAGGGATGTAAAAGATATACTACTGCAAATTCAACCATTAAAAAAGAAGCTTTGAAGTATGACCTTCATCTTTTAGACGCAGAAGTTAGACATTTAGGTACTGATAAAAATTATATTATTTTATCTAATATTGTAAATTTTATTAAAGATAAAATAGATATTATAACTAATACTTGTGTAGATGATATTGTTAAGAATGATAAGAACTGGAGAGTATATACTAATAATTATAAAGATTGTTTTGTTTCAAAATATGTTATTGTTGCTACAGGAAGAAGTGGTTCTAAGTGGACTTCTAAATTATGCGAAAATTTAGATATTCCTTCACATAATAATCGTGTGGATATTGGTATTAGATTTGAATGTCATGCAAATATTTGGGAAGATATTACTAATAAAGTTTATGAAAGTAAGATTGTTTATAGAAGTCCAAAAACAGGATGTAGTTGTAGGACTTTTTGTATGAATCCAAGGGGACATGTAGTTACTGAAAATACAAATGGAATTATGACAGTAAATGGACATAGTTATGAAGACTCGGATAAATTTACCGAAAATACAAATTTTGCATTACTTGTTACTCATAAATTTACAGAACCTTTTAAAGATAGTAATGCTTATGGTGAATCTATTGCAAGGCTTACTAATATGCTTGCAGGTGGAGTTATGGTACAAAGATTTGGAGATTTGATTTCAAATAAAAGATCTAACCATAAAAGAATTGAAGAGTCTTTTGTAAGACCTACTTTAAAAGCTGAACCTGGTAATCTTGCTCTTGCAATTCCTAAACTTACATTAGATACAATTATAGAAATGATTTATGCTTTAGATAAATTAGTTCCTGGAACTGCAAATTATGATAATCTCTTATATGGAACAGAGGTAAAGTTTTATAATTCATGTATTGATGTTAATAATGAATTTGAAACAAAACATGAAGGTCTATACATTATTGGGGATTCTTCTGGTACAACCCATTCTCTTAGTCAAGCCTCATCAGAAGGAGTTTATGTAGCAAGGATTATTAATGACAAAAATTAATGTAAATTAGTAATTTAGTCTGAAACATGTTAATCTAATTTGGAACAAACATTAAAAAACATCCACAATTTAAATTGTGGATGTTTTTTATTCCATATCTATCGTTATATTATTTGTACCTGTGGGAATATAAACTATATAGTCAGTATAAGCTGCTTTTTTATCTTTGTATTCTTTAAAATATTCTGTAAATTCAATTCTAGGATTTTCACAGTCATCCATTTCATAAATTTCAACATGTTGTTCAGAATATGGAAAATGTCTGATAACTGTAGAACCTTTTTCATCTATAAATGAATAATATATTTCGTAATTATCTTTAATTGTTCCATTAATATAAAATCTACTACCTGTAATTTTACCATCTGTTGTATGTGTATCAGAAAGAGCTTTTAAGTTTATTATATATTGATTTGATATATTATATGGCATTTCGTTAAATATTTTTTCATCTATATAAAATTGTACATTTGATGATTCCAAAATCAAAAAGAATCCAAAAAATAAAATTAAAACTACAAGATGTGAAAACCCGTCATCTCCTGTTAATGATATCACTAATAGATGAACGATGATAAAAAAGATTGAAAGTATAACAAATACTGCAAATGCTCCAGATTGTGATAATGCCCCTTTCATAAAAACCCATTCTTTAGATATAAAATATAAAACTAATATGTATATTAATTCAATACCATAATAAGTTGATAATAAAATTGTATTTCTAATTATTTTTTGTTTTTTATCATCTTCATTATCTAAAAATATAATTTGAATAAGCCTATATATTAAGGGCATTAAAATAAAAAATAATATTTTTCCAATTGATATCATATTCTTTTTCCTCCTTCCTCAAAAATTTAATAAATACCCATTCTAAAAAATTAGAATGGGATTTTATATTTAAGTATTTAAGTATTTATACAATTATTTTTCCAATAAATCTAAAATAATCTTACAATAATGAACGAGTTCTTCATACATAAGACTTGGAAAATGAAATCTTTCTTCTTGTCTTTTTTCTAAAAATTCTAAAAGGTTTGTTTTATATTGAATACTTCTTGCCGCCCAATCACATACCATTTCAATTCTTGCAAGACGAGGCATATCTTCTATGTTTTCAAAATGTTCTGGATGATGTTCATTGTGTTTCCAGTGAAGTTCTATAGCATCTTGTTTAAAAGAAGATAATTTAGATGATGAGTCTTTTAAACATGATTTATCATTAATAATTCCAGTTAATGCTCTAAATTCATCTTTATTTAAGATTTTTGAATTATCGTGGATTATTGCTCTATTTCTTAAATCATTGGCATCATCAATAAAACCCTCTTGTTCTAAGTAATTTGCAAATATATTACAAACCTTTAAAACATAGTCTTTATGAATAAATGTATCTTGATACATTTTTTCAACATCAGTCATATATGTATCAATATCATTTAATAATTTCCATGAATTTTTTAAATTTGAGTTAATAGAATAAGACTCGTTTTCTATTAAACTTGTTAATATAAAGTCAAGTTTTGCGATTTTCTTTCTTCCTGATTCTTGCTCTATTTTTAAATTAAATACTGTAGGGTAAACTTTTATAGAGTTATTTGATTGTATTAATAAAAGTTTTTCATCTTCAAAAGGAAGATAGTCTGTAAAATAAAGTCCAACATTCATATTAGGAACTTCTATTCCAAATAAATAATTTAAAACTATTTTTGAAATTATAATTTTTTCTATTTTTTCACCTTTTTCATCAGGAACAGACTCACATAAAAAACTATTTGTTTTATCTTCATTTTGAATTATTTCTACAATTTTAAAATGAAAAGGAAAACTTTCTTCTTCCTTTTTTAATATATCTGTAATTTTCTTTCTCCACGAATTTCTTATTCTAAAATCAGTACCTAAAGAGAAATCTGTATTTATTATTTTTAACATTTATTTTTAAATTCCCCCTTCTTTTTTAATAAAATATTTAGGCTCTACATAATCTGTAAGCCAAACTCCATTTTCTGACTTATAAAATTTATTTCCCTCATTATACATTTCTTTTGCTCTAATAATTAAAATCACAGGTTCTCCATGTCTACTACCTACTTTTTTAGCTGTTTGTTCATCACTTGATAAATGTACATAAGAACGAGATTGTTTCTTGATTCCTTCTTTTTGAATAGCATCTAAAAATCTAAGTGCTGTACCATGATACAAAAACTCAGGAGGAACTTCTTCTTTTAAATCTGGATTAACATTAATTGAGTGCCCTTGGTTTGCTCTAATTTTTGTTTTGTCTTCATTAAAAGAATATCTTTGTTTTTCGTCTGTTCTGACAATTTCTTCAAGATATTCCATATTAAAAGTATCTTTGCTTTTTTCAATTAGTTCACAAATATTTGCCCAGCCTTTATCATCTAGGGTTAAATTAATTGATTCAGGATGATGTCTTAATAGATAAGATAAATATCTACTATCTTTTGTGATATTCATTTTAAATTCTCCTTTCCGAAATTTTCATTTACTCTGTTAACTAATTTTCCAAGTTTTATAAGTTCTGAAACAGTGATATTTTTTAAATTGTTTTTATTTAAAAGTTTTTTACTATATTCATATATTTTTTCTAGGCCTTGGAAATCTTTTTTTTCAAATTTAAATGAGCTTATATTAAGTATTGATAATAATTCATATAAGCTAATTAAATCATTTTTATTATAAATATTATCTATTAGCTTGTTTGTGTATAATATAAATTTGTCTTCTTTTACATGATTAAGCAATATTCCATCATATTTCATAAATAAAATATTTCCTAAATATGTGGCAACTAATTCTATCCAAAAATCATATCCTAATATAGCATATTTGTTGTTTTTATTAAAAATACTTTTTAAATTTGTATTAGGATATGTTACAATATGGGCCATTTCATGTGTAAATATTTGAATATTATATGGTGTTATCTTTTCATCTATAGCTAAATAAATATTATCTTTTTTATTATTTATAAATAAATAACCATCTACTTTTTCATCCTTTCTTACTATTTCTTCTCCTATACTTTTTAGGCTGAGGGTATTTATTTTTTTAGGGAAATCTTTGGAAGGAATAAATTCAACTATAATAGGCTTTTTAATATTATAATCTTTTTCTATTTCCTTTTTTATTTTAAATATAATTTCCTCCATTTTTACCCCCTTTCTATATATTAGTTTTTATTTGTAGTATAACCATTTAAAGGAGTTTTTATTAACTTTTAAATGTTTTTTCAAAACTAATATAAGTATTAGGATTTCTGTCATAAATGGCAAATTCAATTACTTTAAAATACTTCCCCAAGTCTTCTTCAATTAAAATTTTTCTAAATATTTTGCTAACATCAAAAAGACTATTTCCAAATACACCACATCCAAATGCCCCAAGAATTAAACAATCTATGTTATTAAGAATTGCTACTTTAATTATTTTTCTAATTCTATTTTCCATAGTGATATTAATCTTACTAATATTGTGCTTTTCATTTTCTCTTATTGCTTTAGCATTTGGTGCAGGTGAAGTAATTACATCTATATTATAAGGATTTTCTAATAACTCTCCGTTATCATCTTTAATAACAGTTACTCCTTCTGAATAAATAATATAATCTGAATAGAGTGCTGTTTTTAAAGACATGTTATAATTATAAAATTCAGGACATTTTAAAAGTGATGGATAAAGTGTTGAAACTCTTGCAATACTTTCTTCTTGAGCAAGTGCTCCTCTAAGAAAACCTCCTCCAGGATGCTTTGCTGATGCAAAGTTTAATGCACCCACTTTTAAATGAGAACCTTTATAAATATCTACCATATTTTGACAAGCTTCTGTTGTTGTTCTTTTTGAAAAAATAATTTTAGGATCATTTTCAAATTTAGGTCTTGTAATAAATAGCTCTTCTTTTCTATAAAGCTTTGTCCTTTCAAGTAAAGTTTGAATACTTTTACTTATATCATATGTTTTTCCGTTATTATAATATCGTCCAATATTAATAAATTCTACTGTATTAATTGCACATTCTTTACTTTCTTCTCTTGTCATTTTTTCCCTCCTTTTTATCTTTATTTAATAATTATACCACATGCTATGTATTTTTTCAATAATAATTTGTTGCAAGAAGTGCATAACTTATGCTATAATATTATTACAATATACGTAAAAAAATAGAAAGGAGATTTTATGACTGTTGCTGGAGTTGAACTTAGTAACGAGGAACTAATAAGTATAATTGAAGAATTTGATGAATGGAAACGAATTTTAGATTTAGCAGATTATGCTTTGACTGAAATATATACTAAGTTTGAGATATTTAATAAAAATATGGATTCTATTCATAGAAATCCAATTGAGCACATGAAAAGAAGAGTTAAAAAATATACTTCAATTCAGGAAAAACTTGAAAGAAGAGGATTTAATTTTAATACAAAAAATGCTTTAGAACATATTCATGATATTGCAGGACTTAGGATTGTCTGTCCTTTTGAAACTGATATATTTATTGTAAAAGATTATATTGATAAACTTGAAAGAGAAAGATCTGTTAAAATTATAGAAGTTAAAAATTATATAGAAAACCCAAAACCAAATGGATATAGAAGTTTGCATGTAATTGTTTCTGTTCCTGTAAAATTATTAGATACGACTGAATGGTTTGATGTTGAAATACAGATAAGAACAGTTGCTATGGACTTCTGGGCATGTTTAGAACATAAAATTCTTTATAAAAAAACAAATATTGAAGATAAATCATTATCAGAAAGACTTAAAAAATGTGCAGAAATGATTTCTTTTTTAGATAAAGAGATGTATGATATTAATAAATCATTAAAAAAATAGATGGCAAAAGCCATCTATTTTTTATTTAAAACTACGTTTTAGAGTAGCCTCTTACTCTTCTTCTTTTTTTCTTAAACTAGCAAATCCAAAACCTGCAATTACAATAGCAAGACCTATAATCATAAATCTTGTACCATTAGAATTCATATAATCTCCAGTCTTAACGATTTCGTTTCCTCCACCATTTCCACTAGTGGTTTTATTTGTTCCAGTTGTATTTGTTGTGGTTGTTTGGGTTGTAGTTGTTGTTTGAGAAGTTTCTGTTGTAACTTTTAGTTTTTTGTTATAAATAGTTGTCTCGCCTTCAACTGTTCCATCAGGATTGATAGTAAATGTATATACTGTTTTATTTAATTCATATCCTTTTGGTGCAACTGTTTCTTGTAACTTATATTGACCAGCAGCTATTTTATTAATAACAATCTTTCCACTAGAATCAGTAGTTGATTCTGCTACAACTTTTCCATCTTTATCTTTAACAACAAATTTTGCACCTTCAAGGGTTTCTCCTGTTGTTAAATCTTTTTTATAAAGAGTAATAGAAATTTTACTATCAGCAACTTCTGTAGTACCTGAAATTGTTCCATCTTCTTTAATAGTAAAACTATATGTCTTAGTATCTAAGGCATATCCACTTGGTGCTGATACTTCTTTAAAAGTATATTCGCCAATTGGAAGTTTATTTAATACAATTTTACCATCTTTATTTGTTTCTTCAGTAGTGATTATAGTATTTCCTTTTCTGAATTCATATTTTGCACCAGAAAGTACTTTACCATCATCTTTATCTTTTTTAGTGATAGTAACACTAGTAGGAGTGTTCTTTAAAACTGTAGTTCCTTCAACTTTGCCATTTTCATTAACAACAAATTTACATTCTTCTTTAGATAAAATGTATCCATCAGGAGCTATTGTTTCTTTAAATGTATATTCTCCTACAGCAAGTTTTCCAATAATAATTTGTCCGTTTTTATCAGTAACTCCCTTAAATACTTGGTTATTAGCTGAGTCAAAAACTTCAATTGTGGCACCTGCTACACCTTTTCCTGTAACAGCATCTGTTTTTGTAAGAATAACTTCATTAGAAGTATTTTCAAGAACTAATGTACCTGAAATTGTTCCATCTTCTTTAATAGTAAAAGAATTTTCTTTTGTAGAAAGAACATATCCTTTAGGAGCTTTCTTTTCTACAAATGTATATTCTCCAACTGGAAGATTTCTAACAATTGCTTTACCGTCTTTATCAGTAGTAACTTCTGCTACTTCTTTTCCACTCTTATCTTTGATTACAAATACAGCACCTTCAAGTGCGACTTTGCTTGTAGCATCAATTTTAGTAAGAGTAATTTCTGTAGGTGCATTTTTTAAAACAGTAGTACCTTCGATTGTTCCGTCTTCTTTAACTTCAAATTCACAAGTTTCTTTAGATAAAATATATCCTTCTGGTGCGATTGTTTCTTTAAATGTATATTTTCCTACAGGAAGTTTAGAAATTTCAATTTGACCATTTTCATCTGTTGTAAATGGGCTACCAGTTATTGGTTTCCCGTTTTTGTCAGTAATTTCTATTACTGCACCAGGAACAGCCTTACCTGTTACTAAATCTGTTTTTGTAAGTATAGCCTTATTTTGTTCATTAGTAAGAGTCGTTGTGCCTGTTACATTTCCATCTTTATCAATACTAAATTTACATTCAGTTTTATTTAAAATGTATCCTGCTGGAGCAACAGTTTCTTTAAATGTATATTCTCCTACAGGAAGTTTATGAAGAGTAATTTTACCTTCTTCATCAGTTGTAAATGGACTACCATCTACTGGCTTTCCGTCTTTTGTAATTTCTATTACTGCACCAGGAACTGGCTCTCCTGAAACAAGGTCTGTCTTTGTGATAACTACCTCAGTAGGTTTATTAGTAAGACTTGTTTTTCCTGTGATTTCACCATTTTCAGTAACAGTAAAAGAAGATTCTTCTTCATTTAAAATATATCCATCTGGAGCAACAGTTTCTTTAAATGTATATGTACCAGCAGGAAGTTTAGGAAGAGTAATCTTACCTTCTTTGTCTGTTGTAAATGGGCTACCACTTATAGGTGTGCCATCTTTTGTAATTTCTATTACAGCATCAGGAACAGCTTCACCTGTTACTAAATCTGTTTTTGTTAAAACTACTTCATTAGGCTTATTGGTTAAAGTTGTTTTTCCTGTTACTTTTCCTGTTTCATCAATAGAGAACATGCATTCTTCTTCATTTAAAATATATCCATCTGGAGCAATAGTTTCTCTAAAGATATATTCTCCTACAGGAAGTTTAGAAATAGTAATTTTACCTTCTTTATCTGTTACAAAAGGACTACCATTTATAGGTGTTCCATCTTTTTTAGTAACTTCAATTGTAGCACCAGGAACAATCTCACCTGTTACAAAGTCTGTTTTTGTTAGAACTACTTCATTAGGCTTATTTGTAAGACTTGTTTTTCCTGTTACTTTTCCTGATTCATCAATAGTAAATGAAGATTCTTCTTTATTTAATATATATCCATCAGGAGCAATTGTTTCCTTGAAAGTATATGTACCAGCAGGAATGTTGTTAATTGCAATTTTACCTTCATCATCTGTTACAAAAGGACTACCATTTATAGGAGTTCCGTTTTTATCAGTAATTTCAATTGTAGCACCAGGAACAGCTTCTCCTGTTATTAAATCTGTTTTAGTAAGTGTTGTCCCAAAAGTAGGAGTTAAGCTTACTTTTGCATTAGATTCAGCAGAAAGAGTAATTGTTTCTGTTACATACATTCTTTGATAAGGTATGCCTTTAGAATTTGTTTTATCTGTTGAATAACAAACTCTTGTAGGTGTTTTTAAATCAACTGCAAAAAATTCTACCTTGATATCAAGTTCTTTATCAGTTGTTCCTTTGATATAAAAATCCTCACTAAAATTGTCTATAGTAATAGGTTCTCCATTAGCATTAACAATTTTGTAGTCATCAGAAGCTCCTGTAACTTTAATTTCAGCCTTAGAATTCTCATTTGACACAAGACTTGCCATAAATGGACCAACCATATATTCAGACTCATTTGCACCTAATTTTACATCTTTAACATCTATTGGATAAATACCATCTAATTTTATACTTGAATCATTTGCAAAAGCTACTAAGGTTTCAACTAAAGCTTTAGCATTTAATGCTTTTTCATGATATGTAGCTATTTGCTCATCAGTAAGTTGTTTATCATTATAGTATTTTCTACTAAATGTTTCATCTAATACTCCATTAGTAAAGGCTTCTAAAGTAAGATCGCTTTCTTTTTGATAAAAACCCTTATCACTAGAAAGTCTCCACTCATGGCCTTCAACTATTTTAAGAGCTACTGCAGTTGCCCATTCAAGTTCTACATCACTTGTTTCATAATCGGCACCAGTCTTATTAGGATAACCCATTTTTATAACTCTATTTAATTTGTCATCAAGTTCCTTTGAAGTATATTTCATATCAATTCCATCAGGACCTGCTTTACCTAAATCTAAACAATAAGTAACAACATCGCCATTTGCTCTAAAACAATCTGGTTCTAATAGAGACATTTTACCATCTCTATCAGATTCGCTGTATTCTTTAGAATATCTCCAATATGGGGTGTATCCTTTAGTATCTCCATAAGGGCCATCAAAAAACTTAGAATCTTCTTCATTAAACTTATAAAAGTGATAAGTATTAACATTGTAAGTTTCTGTTTTTTCAATAACTTCTGGAGTTACAGCTGATATCATATTAGGAGCAAATGTTGAAGCAAGCATTGTTATGGCTAAGCCACAACTAAGTATTTTTCTTAATTTGTCCTTAATCATTTTTTATATTTTGCAAGCAAAAAGCTTGCAATCTCCTTTCTTTATTTTTATCACATATTGTTTAATGTGCTTATTTTATTGTATTACATATAATTTCAAATTTCAAGTGATGGGTTTTCAATAATTAATAAATGACAACATATATATGTTGTCATTTATATTTAAAAAATAATGGAATTATAATTGAGAATATAAAAAATATAATAGCTACAAAAAGAGATATTCTCATAAAAAAACTATTTTTAAGATTTTCTCCAGAAAATTCAAGCTTATTAAAAATAACATCTATAGGTTTTCCTGTTATATCTCGTATATGAAAAATAAGTGCCAGTCCCATCATAAAACTTCCACAAAGAAATGGACTAGAAGATTTATAGCCATATGCTGTATATAAAATAATAGTTAATGTCTGAAATAAAATGACATTTCCTAAAAAATTACTTATTAAAATTGGATTTTCATTTTTTAAATGTTTTGTTTTTATCTTGTTTTTCTGTGGCTTTCTGTATTTTAAAAATAAACCAGTAGAAATCCATAAAAAAAAGAAAATAATAGTTAAAATTATTTTTATAAAAATCACCTCCTAAAACATCTTTTATTTAATTAAAAGCAATAGTACATATTTTATTATAAGTATTTTTTCTTATTTTTTCTTATTATAAATAAATCTTTAAAAAATCTTATAGAACTTTTAACTGCTGAAACTTTACTATCTTCATCATTTTCCCAAACAATAGGAATTTCTTTTATTGTTTTGTTTTTTAATTTTGCAATATAAAGATATTCAACGTCAAAAGCAAATCTTTCTATTTGTTGTTTTTCTATAATATATTTAATTATATCACTTTTAAAAGTTTTAAATCCACATTGAGTATCTGAAACATCTAATCCAATTATTAGCTTTGTAATTATAATACACATCTTTCCTATAATTTTTCTTGGCAATTTTTGTGGTTTAGGTAAAATTGTATTTTCATGTCTTCTTGAACCTATAATTACATCAAAATTCAAATTATCACAATAACGAAGAGTTGTATTTATAGCATCAAGATTAGTTGAAAGATCTGCGTCCATGAAATTTATATAATCTCCTTCTCTATTATTTTTAAATAAAGACTGAATTCCATATTTTACAGCATATCCTTTTCCTCTATTTTTTTCATATGACTCAATGTATGTATTAGGATACTTTATTTGATTTAAGAAAGATAATGTATTATCTGTACTACCATCATTTACTATAGTAATATTATAATCTATATCTAATTCTTTCATTTTTTTTATTATTAATTCCGCATTTTTTAATATTTTTTCTCCTTCATTATAGCAAGGAACAATTATTGATAATTTCAAAACAAAAACCTCCTTTTTATTATATTACATTATATATTATAAGATAGTTTTTAGCAAGAAAACAAAAAAAATAACAGCTATAAGCTGTTAAATTAAGAATAACTCTAAATTATTTAACATATTTTCATTTTCTAAATTATCGCTTCCCTTTAAAGTTAATGTTAAATCTTTTATTAAATTTAAGCTTAAAATACCAAGAATAGATTTAGCATCTACTGTATATCTTTCGCAACTTAAATCTGCCTCACTAGAATATTTTGATACTATATTAACAAAATCTTTAACTTTATCAAGAGTGTTAATTCTTACTTTTATTGTCATTTTTTCACCACCTTTCAGTATTAATTATATCGTCTAATCTAAAAATATTCCATATACTAGATATGTAGTAAATCTCTTATTATTAAAAAAAATTTGTGAAAAATAACCAAAAAAACAGCCCAAAGATATATCTTTAGGCTGTAAAATAATTATCTGATTTTATTGAAATTAGATATTTTCATCTTTTTCTTTTTGACCCATTCTTTAATAAATTCATCAAGACCAGGTTCTGTATCAACGTTTCTATTAGCAAAGCCATGGACTTGTTGAATAACAGAGTCGTTAGTAACTTCTACTGTAAAGAAAGGCTTATCAATGTCTGTCTTTTCCCTTATAAAAAGAATATTAGTAATTCTTTCCATCATTTTACTTATATAACTTTTTGCACAATGATGAAGGGTGATGCCTTCTCTTGCTATATCGTTTGGCGTTTGTGGAACAATTACTGCATATTTTTCATTTTCATAAGTCCATTTATCTAAAGATTTTGATATAGATTCAAACTCTCTTGCTTGAATTTCATCTTTTTTGAGATTATGAACACTAACAGCAGCATCATGCATTTGCTTAACTGTATCTAGATTGTTAATATCGAAATTAGGACGAAAATGGGAGGTGTCTCCTAATTCTTTTATAACATTAAGATAATCTTTATAAATGATAGAAGCATTTTGGTTAGATATTCCCCAAGGTGTTTCGTTTTGAATAGTCTTTCCAATCAATTCTTGTAAAGATTTTAACATGTTTAACATTGTTGTTTGGTTATAGACTTTTCTAAGCAAAGATGCACTTGCTACATATTCATCTATTTCATTATATCTGTAATATGAATCACTAATCTTGTCAATTCTTTGCCTAACTTCGTTCAGTGAGGTTAAGATAATTTCGAATGTCTTATTGTCAATATGCGAAATATTTTCATACACATCATATTCTTGATAATAAGAATTTGTATATCTATAAGTATCACTAAGAATTCTTTTTATATAGATAATAGGGCTAAATAAATTAAAACGATAATATGAATATGTATTTTCTCTTTCTTTTCTCCTAATCAATTCTTGTTGAATTTCTTCACATATTCTCTTTAACTGATATTTATTTACTCCTAGTTTTTCTGTTAGTGACTTTTTCTTATCGTCTATTTTACCAAAAATGATTTCAATAGGCTCCAATGCTTTTTGATAAGAGGTACGTTTCACTTCTTGAATCATTAATTCTTTAAATCCTGCTTTTGCAAGTTGTTCAATTATTGGGCATGTAAGCATTCCCCAAATAAGTTTTCCCTTTGAATTATTTGGAACATCTTCTACAATAGACCCAAAATATTCAAGTAAGGTATTTTCTACGTCTTCACTATTAAAATCAACAAGATTAAAATCCCAATTATGTCCTTGAGAATTTAACACCATATTTACCCATTCTCCAAAATTATTTGGTCTGCAAGCAATAACTTCTTTTTTGGTTATATAAATTCTTGCAGCGTCTATCATAACTTTACTCTCATGATCTACAAAAGTTGTTCTTAATACACACATTCCTGGTTTTACTTTTTGGATAAAGGCTGTTTTATGAGCATATGTATCATCATATTTTATTTCTGGTAATGGCAAATTTACGAGTTCATCAATTCGTTTTTGCTTAGGTCCTTTTTTCTTTAATGGTTCATTATAAGCAATAAAGTCTTTCAAACAACAACCTCTACTTGTAATATCAACAACATAATTTGAGCCGACATTACAATACCTTTGGAAAAACTTAAGTAATGGGCTGGCCATTTCTTTAAAGTCCTCATCATTTATACCACAATTTTGATATGGTATAGATTCTAATTTGAAAGGTGTAAGGCAATTAATCTTATCATATTGATGGAGGTCTGCTATAGGAATCCATTTATAACGAACCCAATTATGGGGTCTATATATCACTTTTTTGTCTCTTGTAATAAAGATTAAATGATTACTAGTCCAAAATCTTGGTTCATTTTGATTGGCTTTTGTTATTTGTCTGCAATTAAGAATTGCTTTCCCTATTGCAATTACATCAAATTCTGGAATATATTCCACAAAAAACCTTATTTCTTTTGCTCTTTTTTTAGTAATGACATGGTAATTTTCTGTTTCAAAATCTTCATTAGAAAGAACTTCTTCTAAAGAGTATCCAGTTTTTGCTTCCTCCATATTAAAATACATTTGAACTTTTCCATTTTCTGTTAATGGATATGTATCTTGTTCTAATGTAGAAGGTATTTTTTCCCAACTTAGAATTGGTTTCTTTTTTCGAGGAACTCTCCAATCTTCTAAAAACTTTTCTAATTTCTCTACATTTACCATTATTATCCTCCTTTTCTCTTTTACATTATGGCTATAAGTCATATGTTTATCTCTATTCTCACTTTTTCTATTTCATTATACCAGAATATAAGTACTTCTTCAATGAAAATAAGTATATGGAATAATTTACATGTTTATAATTCATGTACCACTTTGCTTAAAGATAAAAAATGTTCTTACTTTTTTATTGAAAACTTAAAAGGATATTATTATATTTAGTTATATAAGGTTGCATTTAATTTTTCTTTATAGTAAAATAAATGTAAGAATAACTTCGTGAAAGGAGAATTGATATGACAAAAGCATTTAATGATTTTTGTTATGCATATAATTACTTAAAAAATAACCCAGTTACATTTATGTATGGATGTAGATTACTTTCATTTTTTGATGATTGTCTTTATATAAATATTAAAAAAGTTAATCCTAAAACTAATAAAATAGATGAAGATGAGTCAAAAAATATAAAAAATAGAGTATTTTTAGAGTTTGGACCATATAAACAAATTGATGGAGAATGGCAAATTTGTCATGATGTAGATCTTGATGTGTCTGCTGATACTTTTGAAAAAGCTATTGTTTTACTTGCTAATAAAGTAAGAGAAAAGTATGATTATGATTTTGTTTATGAAAACAAAGATAGATTTATAATTTAAGATAAACATAAAAAATAAGGAAGCTTATGCTTCCTTATTTTTCTTTTTACTTTGTGCTTTTTCATCCCAGAATTTAATCATGGTATCAGCAAAAGTAAGCTCTTTTCCAGTCCATCCATACATGATATTTGTTCTATATCCATATTCAGGAATAACAACATTGTTATATCCTGCTGTTTGAATACTAAAAACATTCACATTTGGATTAACTTCTTTTCTGTATGTATCAATAAGCTTAGCTACATCTACATACATTCCATTGACACAGTATCCTGACTTTCTATATTCACGTTGTTCTCTATCAGTGCCATAAAGACCACCATGACCTGCTTGTTGATCAGAATAGATAAAAATATTATCCCAATGTTCTTTATTTTCAATAGCATTTTTAAAGAATAGCCAAATACCATTTTCAGTAGCCCCACCAACATCACCAGAACGACCATGAGTTATTTCTGTTGCTTGAGAAAGAACTCCATTTCTCTTACCAACAGGATAAACTTTTAACTTATCTCCAAATTTACCAACATATCCTTCCTCTGAATTACGAGCTGTAATTACAGAACTAAGATTGTCAATTTCAGCAATAGTTACAGAGCCATATTCTGATGGGCAAGTTCCCCAAGCAGAGCCAGAGTTGTCAGACAAACACATTGTCTTTCCCTTTAACTTTGGCATATTATCGCAAGCAATATCCATACATTCTTCTAAAGCATCCATAATTAAAGATTTATGGTTTACTTTGTTGTCATTCTTAACTGCGTTAAGTGCTGTGTAGTATCTATATGGGAATTGCTTACCAGAAAGAACTCCTTCTTTCAACTTAGCAAGAACACTCTTACAAACTTCTATATCTTCAATTTCCTTAAAAATTCCACGAAGATTTCTAAGAAGTGCCATATGATTAATAGTGATATCACTATTAAGAATTTCCATCCAAGTCTTACCAGATGCACGAAGAACTTCCCAAGTATTATCTGATTCAGAAACTTCTAGTGAACCTGTTTTCATAAGTTCGTCGATTTTCTTATTATTTGCATGACAAACTCTAACAACATCAATCATTCCAATTCCGCTATTTTTGTATTTATGCATACTATATGCATTAAGAGATTCGATTTTCTTTGCCCAACTTCTTTTTAGGATATTAGGAACATTTTTCTTAGAACCATTTCTATAAATGTAATAAGTAAGCTGACTGGCTGGTTCATCTGCTCTTGACATTACTTTCGTATTGATTTCTGAGAACATTCCTGGGTGAGTTTCGTTAAACACTACTCTTTTAGGATGAATCGCAGCTCTAACCATAATAACTTGTGGATTAAGACGCATAAAAAATTCCTTCCTTAAAGTTACGGCCCAATTAATTGTTGCTTCAAAGTCATAATCAAGTGCTTTATCGATGATATCTTCCATAATTTCTGAGGTTTTCTTACCTTTATAAGCTGAATCAATTAATGAATAGTCTTCAAATAACCTGTCAATCCACAACTTACCATCTTTTATACGAGCCTTCTCAAATTCACCATCTCTATAATATTGTGGTTCGCCAAAAATTGAAGAAGCTGTTACCATCTTTAAGGTATCAATTGGATTAATTTCATAAGAAGTTCCTCCCATAAAATTAACTACGGGTTTCTTTACTTCAACCTCTCTTGCTGCTTTTGCTTCTCTTGTCATTTTACTCATATTTTAAATCTCCTCTCTTTTTATTTATGTATTAGAAAAAATAAAACCGATACTATTTAGTATCGGTATAATTAACAAAGAAAAAAACCGAGAATTATAAAAATGGTTTAAATTTGCTTATAGCATAGAGCTATACAGCAATGCTGTATTTCTCATACTAAAATTGATGTTTTATCCTATTAAAATATCCCATGATGTAACCATTTTTCCGCTTCGGTTATTTTTTTATTTATGTATACCGTGAATATCAAAAACAGTGTAGTTTAAAAAATTTATCTTTATTGATAAATATGTGATATAAAATCTTTTCAAAAGTTTGAGTGTTTTAAATCTAATTAAATATAATTTGAATATTAGTATGTATATGATGTAACTGTTTTTCCGCTACGGTTAAGTTTTTAATTTTTAGGGAAAATAACTGTGAATATCAGCAATAATATAAAAAAGTTATTTCTAATGTTAAATAAAATTAATTATTTAACTAGATATTCTTTTGGATTTTGTTAATCTGTAAGCATTATAATTTTTCAAAATTGTATGATGTAATTATTACTCCGCTACAGTTATTTTCTATGTTCTAATTATATCTTATACTAGCTTGTTTGTCAACCCTCTTTTTAAAATTTTTTTAAAAAAATTGTATTTTGAATTACTACTAATAAAAGACAAATATTTGTAAGTAAAGAATAACCAACAATTAACATAATAATAGATAAAAGAATTCTTATTATTGGTAATATTTTATGAGATGGAATTTTTCCTTTTGTAACTTTTTCAAGTTTTTCACGAATTATTCTATCTGCATTATCAGAACATGGAATTAATATTAACATTACCAATAAAATCAGTAAAATTGTTCGCATAAACATTATTCCTTTCAGATTATTTTAGACGTTCTTTTTCTCGTAAGAAAATTATCTTATTTGAATTATTATAACAAAAAAAGCCAGAAAATACAATGATTTTCTGGCAAAAAGTATATTTTTAAACAAAATTACCACCAAGGGCAAAAAACAGTTTCATCATCTATCCATGCGTTAACAAATTCAGAACTTAATCCTCCTTCATCAACCATAGCTTTGACAGCATCAAAGTCATCAGTATAATCACAGTTAGCACAGGCCATCAGTTCCCAACCTCTGTCATTTAAACCTTTTCTTTGATATGCAACCTCTTCCATATCAACAGCATACATAAGTTCTTTTTTCCTATAATAATACTGAGAAATTTCTTCTTCTGGTATTGTTATTTCATATCCTTTTGTTTTAAATACCCTTTCTGAATCACTTTGTGCAATTAAGGTTAGTTCGTCTTCTAACTCTTGATCATAATCTATCTTATATTTATCACACAATTTCATTGTAATCATGGTAAGGTCATAAAAAACACAAAGGCTTGTAACTTCTACTGCATTTTTTCGTATGGTATTACAAAGTCTTGTATAATCTTTTTCTTCAAAAAAAGATGTTCTTCCTGCTTGCATTTTTTCATATTTTTCTTCGGATAGTAAGTCTCCATTTTCAATTCCTTCTGGTTTTTTACATCTAAAAAGATACATGTCTAATCCCATATTTTCCTCCTTTCAGTCAAGCACTGTATAACACATTGTAACACCGTAAGTGTACAACTACGCTGTGTATAGTTATGCGATACGGTGTTCTTTTGTAGAGCGTAGCTCTATAGCGTCTTTTTTAAATAATTTTTATATTTCCTTGTTCGATATTTTTTTCATAAACTTTTTCAATGAACTCATCTGTTATATTTTTGTCATCATGCTCCTCAAAAAACATATCTAGAATATCAAACAATTCACAATCATTATGTTTTTTAATAAAAGTATCAACAAGATGATATGTTTCATTTTCTTCCATATCTGGCAAGGAACTATCTTTAATAGGTGTTGAGGTAGAATCAGCAAGCCCTAAAGAGGCTTTTGCAAGAATATCAGCTCTTTCATTAAATTTTACACCTGTATGAGCTTTTACTTTTTGGAATTTGATAGTAATTTTATCTTTTACACTATCAATAAAAGATTTATATTTCTTAGTTCCTTCTTTATTGGTTTTCCAATTTCCAATAGCCCATTGTTCAATACCTTCATAGTCATAAAAGATATTAATTTGCTTTGCACCTAGAGATATTGCAATTTTTATTGAATTTATAGCACCCATAAGTTCTCCTGCAACATTTCTCATGGTTGCAAGATCTGGATTGTTGTTCTTTTTACTAAGTTCTTTTGTAGCACCTCTATAAAAAACAACAACACCACAACCATATTCATTTGTTGCTTCATTGAAGCTACCATCAATATAAGCAATTGCTGTATCTTCTTTATCTGCATCAGGTATTTCTTTTTCTTCTTCAAGATATTCATTTGCTTCTTCAAGAGTTTTGAAACTCTTATATTGAGCACCAGAATAGCCCTTAACAGCTTTTTGACAATCAGGCCAGCTATAGAAAATACCTGTTTGTAGACCTTTTTTTACAGCATAAAATTTTGATTCTTTAGCCATATAAAATCCTCCTATTCTCATTATTTTATATTACTTCTTATTGTATTATATCACATATTCTAAACGGCTTTCTAGTTTTTATTATAGCACATTTGTGTGAATTTGTACAGAAAAAAACCATGCAATTTACAAAAATTGCATGGTTTTTAGGTTAGTTAACTATATCCTCCGTAATATATATTTTATTTTTACCATACTCAATATAAGACTTATCTATATATTCCAGTATTCTATTATTTATACTATCATTCATTGATTCAGTGTAAATTTTGAAAGTAACAATTATTTGTTTTTCTCCTGTTGTGTTTTTTCCTGAATACTCAACATGTTCTCCGTTCTTTGTCTCTGTTACATATGTATTTACTTCATAATCATAAGGTATATCAGATACTATTTTTAATTTATTTGTATCTATAATATTATTATCTCCAAATGATAAGAAGTTTAATGTTCTTGTGTATTCAAAGTACGCACCTTTATCTCCATTTTTTGAAACCTGATCATTAATATTATCATTTTTTTGACGATACCAGTATGATTTTTCATTAACGCTTAATAAATCGCCAACTGCAATGTTGTTATTTAATATAGGTTTATCTTCTGTTAATTCTTTTGTTATTGTTAAATTGTCATTTGTTTTAGGATCTCTAACAGTAATTGCTATAACTAAATTTTTTATATCAATAGTGTTGTCGATAGCTGTAACTACTATTACTTCATCTTTATTATATTGATATGCAACTATATTACAAGGTTTTTCTTTTTCTTTTTCATAAATACTTAATGTTTGAAATAATTCATTTAAATTTTTAACATTTGTTATTGTAAACACAAAAACAGTTCTATTTGCATAAGAACCATCAATTAAATTATCTCCTTTAAGTTCAATATCTCTATAAGGAACTACATAATTACTAATTAAATTTATTTTTAGATTGTTAAGATCACTATCTTTGGGAATTTCATCTGTAACAAGTTTCTCTGAAGTTTGATTGGGGGATGAAGGTGTGGTTGTATCATCTTTTAGAAAAAAAACAGCGCCTCCTATTAAAATAATTGCAATAATAATTGCTAATATTTTATATAAAATTTTTTTACTCATAAACATCACCTACTAATTATTCTATTGATAGAATTTCACATTCTCCTGGAATATCATTCATACCTAATTCATTAAACGCATTTTCCATAGTTTCTAAGTCTTTAAAAACTATAATCCACTGATTTTCTATTCCTTCATTTAACTGTTTGTTAAGATTTTTCATATCTTCTGTGAATTCTTTGTCAATTTTTTTTGCTATCTTAAAATTAGAAACTTTTGTTGGAAGAGATGATTTCATAATTAAGCTAATTACTTCCATCCTCTTTTTTGTTTCTACACTTGTTTTTAATAAAAGAATTATAGGTTGATTAAATTCTATAGCATCTTCTATTTTTTCTTTTAGTTGTTTTTCTATCATATAATCTCCCTTTCTATTGTTTTATTTATATAATTATATCAGGTTATATAGTTTTTAACAAGAAAAATTTAAAATTAATTTAAAGAAGCCCCCAGATGGGAGCTTCTTGATTCGTCATTTTAGAGTAGGAGGATGCTTATAAGATATAAAATTTATATCTATGTCCTATATCCCGAAGGAGGGTTAATGAACAAAAAAGCATCGGTTATAGAAAGATTCATCTTTCTGCTTTTATAATATCATTCCTTATATTAAAAGTCAATTTGAAAAATATTCCAATTAACGCAAAAAGCAAATTTTATAGGCGTTCCTACGAAATTTGCTTTTAAAGAGAAAAGGATTTTCAGAAAACTAATTTTCTGATATATTTATATTATTACTTTTATTTTTATTTGTCAAGGAAATAGCTTCTAGGCAAAACCTAGAAGCTAAAAAATTAATATGAAGTATTTATGCTCTTTATCTCATATTGTGAAAGAACTTCACTTGCTAAAGAAGAATCAATATTTACCTCAAGTTGATTAAGGCTTATTCCAAAAAAGAAATATTCATCAAGATTAATATCTGTTTTAATGGTTCCTAGTCTTTCACTAAGCTTTGCAGCTTCTTTTCCAACAATTTCTTTATCATCTTCTTTTAGAAGTGCTGTAATGGGAGCCCTTTTAATACCAAGAGTTTTCCAGTATTCTTTAAGCTCTTTTAAAGCTTTTGCATCAAGATTTTCAACAGCTTTATATAAGGCATCAATTGTTTTATACTCATTAGCAAGTTTAATTGCCACATCTTCACCTATTCCTGGTATGCCCTTTATATTATCTGAGCTATCTCCTGCTATTGCTTTTACAGTTATGGCTGTTTCTGGGCTATAACCATATTCTTTTAATAAAACTTCTTTATTAATTCTAAAAGTTTTATCAGGAAAGTTATACTTTCTAAAATCCATTTTATATTTACTAAATAGTTCATGGACTTTATCCTTAGAAGACATTAAAAGCCAGATTTGAGTTTTGTCCGTTATAAGCTGAAAATAATCTTTATCTTTTGTGATTATTCTTACTGGTAAAGTACTTTCAAACTTTTTTGCAAGCGAACCACAAAAATCATCTGCTTCATATCTTTTATCCATAAGTTGAACAATTCCCATTTGTTCACAAAGTTCCTGGCATGTAGCAAATTGCTCTTTTAATGGGGCTGGTGTTTCTTTTCTAGTTCCTTTGTAATCTTTACAAATATCTTTTCTAAAAGTATCTCTTCCTAAGTCCCATGCTATTGCGAGATGGGATGGTTTTTGTTCTCTTAAAATGTTAAACAACACTCTAAAAAATCCAAGTACACCATTAGTGTATTTTCCATCTTTTGTTTGAAGAAGTTTTGAATATAATTTCTTTCTTTTTTCTTCATCTGCCTCAAAACGAATTGATGGGGGCATATTCCCATAATATTGTGTTGATAATAAAGAACTTCCATCAATAATTAATAAATATTTTCCCATTTTCCCTTTTCTCCTTTCTGTTTTTCAATACTTTTAATTAATTTTATCATTAAATTAGATAAATCTCAATTTAATCATGTCTAAGTGCATCTATTGGATTCATATTTGCGGCTTTGTTAGCAGGATATAATCCAAAAAATATTCCAACCAAAACAGAAAAGCTAAGTGCTATAAAAATTGCACCTACAGAAGGAAATGTTGGATAACCTATATAATTTGAAGCAATAACTCCTGTAATAATTCCTAGAAAAACTCCTATAATTCCACCAATAAGGCAAATTATAACAGCTTCTGATAAAAATTGCGCTCTAATATCTGACGAAGATGCTCCAAGAGATACCCTTGTTCCTATCTCTTTTGTTCGTTCTATAATATTAGATAGCATTATATTCATGATACCAATACCACCTACAAGAAGGCTAATTCCGCTGATTAGAGATATTGCCATAGTAACTGTGCCAAGCAATGTATTTACTATATTCATAATACTTGTAAAAGTAATTACTTCTACAAAACATTTTCTATTAAGCCTATAATAATTATCAAAAAATAATTCTATTTTCTTAGCAAGTATATCTGAATCTGCTCCTACTTTTGAAATTACTTGAACCATTTGAAAACTTGGAATATCATGATTAATGTCAATTGCAGTCATTAAAGGAGTATATATATTTTCTATATTAGACATTTTTGCTTGCATACCTGAGGCTGAATTATTTTTATATACACCTATTATTGTAAAGGTTTCTGATTTTTTATTTAATATAGGGCTTATTTCTTTTCCAATTACATCTTTATAGTCTTCTTTATATAAACTATCAATAAAGTCTTTTGATACAATTACATTTCTTTTATGTTCATCAAAATCTTCTTGGCTAAACATTTTTCCAGCCACTATTTCTAAATTATTTTCTATATAAAAGCCTGGAGATGTTCCTATTAAAGAGAGATTTAATGTATTGTTTTTTTCAGTAATAGTGCCTGTATATTTATTGTAAGATATATTAAGTGCATGTATTTCATCTTTAAACTCCTCACACATTTTTTCTAACATTTCTTTTGAAATATAATCCGATTCTGTAAGAGATGTTTTTTTCTTGTTTTTTCCAAAAACAATACCATCAATTTTTGAAACATCTTCTTTTTCTTCTCTTGGACTTACCGTTAAGTATATATCATTTGCACCCATTTGCTGCATATTTGTATTGATTGCAAGAGATAAGGTGTCCCCTAAAGTCATTATCAAAATAACAGAAAAAATTCCTATTATAATTCCAAGTTCTGTTAAGAATGTTTTTATTTTATTAGCCCATAAATTATGAAGTGCTAGTGTAATGTTTTCAATTATCATTTAGTCACTTCCTTTCATCACTTAAAATTCTTCCATCAGAAATTGTTATAATTCTTTGGGTTTCTTGTGCAAGTTCTGGAGAGTGCGTTATTAATATTATTGTTTTGTTTTGTTCTTTATGTAACTTATGAAATAAATCCATAACAAGTCTTCCTGTTTTTGAATCCAGTGCACCTGTTGGTTCATCCGCAAGTAAAATAGCAGGATTATTAGCCATACTTCTTGCTATGGCTATTCTTTGTTTCTGGCCTCCTGATAGCTCAGATGGTAAGTGCTTTGCTCTTTCTGTCATATCTACTAATTCAAGTAATTTTCTTGAACGTTTTTCTCGTTCTTTTCTAGAAATTCTTGCATAAAGCATAGGAACTTCTATGTTTTTTTGAGCTGTTAATTGAGGTATTAAATTATATGTTTGAAATATAAATCCTATTTTCTGATTTCTAATAAAAGAAAGTTCGTTATCTTTTGCACTACTTACATCTATTCCATCTAAAAAATACTTTCCACTTGTTGGTCTATCTAGTATTCCTATTTCGTTCATAAGTGTTGATTTACCAGCTCCTGATTGACCTACTATAGATACAAATTCACCATATTTTATTTCTATAGATATTCCATGTAAAATTTCAAGTTCATTTGGCTGGCCTATATAATAAGATTTTTTTATATCTTCTAACTTAATAACATTACTCATTATTTAAGTCCTCCTGAACTTCCCATTTGATTTATTAATTCATCTATTGATAAATCTTTTTCTAACTCAGGAATAACTACTTTCATTCCTTCTTTAACATTATCAGACTTTACTTCAACATAATAATTTCCTTCAATACCTGTTTCAATATAGATTTTTTCAGTATTAATATTATCTTTTGTGATTTCTATATATTTCTTATCATTTTCTTCATGTATGCTTATATAAGGAACGGTTATAACATCTTTAACCATATTAGTTACTATACTAAGCCTAGCGTTCATCCCTAGTCTTAATCTATCATTTATGGTATTTATCTTTATTTTTATTTTATAAGTTGCATTATTGGAACTTGTTCCTAGTGATGGTGTAGAACCTTCATAGGCTGTAGTCGCTATATCAAAAATTTCTCCTGTAAGTTCTTCATCTCTTGTAGCATCTGTTTTAATTAAAACTTCCATTCCTTCTTTTATGTCTGGGATATCATATTCATCAATAAATGCCTCTATACAAAATCCTTCATTATCTTCAATTTTTGCTATTTGATTTCCCATATAGATGTTTCCTTCTGAAACACTTAAAGATGTAATAACCCCATCTATAGGTGCTTTTATAATGCTTTTTTCAATTTGAGATTCAAGTGTTTTTATTTCAGAATCTAATTGTTTAATTGTGCTATCTATTTGATTTGTAGTATCTGTTATATTTGATAAAGAATCCACCATAGAGTTAATAGTATTTGTTGTATTTTTCTGGTTTTCATGAGAAGATTTTAATAAGTCAAGTTTAGTTTTCTTAAATTCCATGTCAATTTTTGCAGAATTTGTTTCTTTTTCTAAATTTTCTTTTTTAGAAGAAAGATTATTTATATCATCGAGAGCCTTATTATAAGTATTTTCATATTCTGATAATTTTTTATCTTTTTCGTTCATATCATCTTCTAATTCTTCTAATTTTTCTTTTTCTTTTATATATTCTTCATAAATATCTTTATGTTTTTGAGTAGCAAAATCTTTTAACTTATAATCTTCTTTTTTAATTACTTCACCATTATCATTAAGTTGATTTTTATCTTCAAAGTATAAATTGTAATTTTGTGAAGCTTCATTAAATATATCTAATTGTTCATAATATAAAGACTGAGCTTTTGATAGTGCTTCGTATCTTTTATTATATTCTTGTGATATTTTGTTAAATTCTTCATCATTTATATTAAAATTATCATATTCTTTCTTTTTTTCTTCATAATTTTCTTTTGATTTATTATATTCGTTTTCTAATTCTATTATTTGTGAAGATATTTCATTTAAATTTATATTGGGTTTTGATGTGTTTTTTGAAGTATTTTTTTGTTCTTCTAATTCTTTTTTGCTTTCTTTTAGTGTATTTAAACTTTCTTCAATGGCACTTACATCAAATTCACAAATCATATCATCTTTATATACATAATCTCCTTCATTTACATAAACTTTTTTAATTTGGCTTCCTTGAAGTAGTGATGATAATGTTTTAGATGAATTAGGAACAATTGTACCTGTAGTACTTATGCTTGTAGCTATTGTTCTTTTTTCTATTTTTTCACTTTCTAAATTAATTACTTCTTCTTTTGGTGTTAGTTTTTTACTTATAAAAAAGCTACCAATTATTAGTATAAAGATAATTAAAAATATTCTTTTTTTAGTAATTCTTTTTTTCAATTTTTTTTATTGCCCCTTTCCTTTATTTTTAATTACGTTAATAGAGTATACTAACCTCTAAAATTTAAAGAATAACCTAAATATCCAAAGTTCCGAG
>OFHA01000232.1_pt1 | contig 50743 bp, 44 predicted proteins | sample 1521891 | NCBI WGS metagenome assembly OFHA01 (sample SAMEA3504089, study PRJEB24116) | mouse gut metagenome | biome: mouse gut; feature: mouse-associated habitat; material: faeces | place: Denmark | collected 2011
CAGTCAGCCACACAGCAAGCATGAAACATAACCTTAATTAAGTTGGATTATACTAGTTCTGTTCCCTGCAGGCAGCAGCCAATTGCCCCCTTATCTGGGATAATTTCAGGTTCCGGGCTTGTATTTGTCCCCTGTATGTAGTACCTTAAACCATACAGTAACTGTACAGTCAATAGCTTTATTCATTTTTCTATTGTCTTTCATTCCATATCTGCCCCATCCTTTCCCTGATCCATCCAGATCCGCCCGGTGCTATTGCTTCTTTTCCTTGATATTATACGGCTTTCCGTATATAATCATGTTATTAGCTTTTGGCGGGGAAGGGTGTGAAACCATATGGCAAATATTTTAATTGTGGAAGATGAAAAAAATATGCAAAGCATCATTGCCGAGTATATGCACCGCGGCGGCCATACCTGCTTTGCGGCTGACGACGGCGTGGACGCTTTAATGATATTAAAAAACAATCCCATGGATTTGATGATACTGGATGTAATGATGCCCCACCTTGACGGCTTTACCGTCTGCAGGATGGCAAGGGAAATGAGCAGCCTCCCCATTATCATGCTGACTGCCAAAAGCGGGGAAGAAGATAAACTGAAAGGCTATGAGTTGGGCGCTGATGATTATATTACAAAACCGTTCAGCCCTAAAGTGCTGCTGGCAAAGGTAGGCGCCCTGCTGCGCCGTTCCTCTATTACACCGGCCGCTGCCTTGAGCGCAGGAAAAATTTCCATAATCCCCGCTTCCCACAAGGTATTCCTGGACGGGCAGGAAATCGCTTTGACCCATAAGGAATATGAACTGCTGCATTTCTTCATGGCAAACCCCGGCCAGATATTCAGCAGGGAACAGTTGCTTAACCGGGTCTGGGGTTACGGTTTCGGGGGAACAACCCGGACGGTAGATACCCATATTAAAACTCTGCGCCAAAAATTAAAGGACGAGGGCAAGCACATTGTTACCCTTATCCGCTCCGGCTATAAATTTGAGGTGACAGTATGAAATTAAAGGATAATTTCACTTTACGCACAGTACGCAAAAAGATACTGATTGTCTCTAAACTGGCCGGCATACTGCTTATCCTTTCATACATCCTTTCGGCTAAGCTGAAAACCGCCCCTGATATTTCCTTTGCCGTTTGGTTTGTTTTAGTGATTGCCATTGTGCTTGTTATGGATTTTTTAATGGGACATTTGATTTCAAAGCCCATTTCTAAACTCAGCCAAACAGCACAGAAGATGGCCAAATTGGATTTTTCCGTCCCATGCACCATCACGGCCAATGATGAATTCGGGGAATTGGGCATAAGCCTCAATACAATGGCTGATAATCTGCAGCAGGCCCTTGCCAAACTGGAAGCAGCTAATATCCAGCTTGAAAAAGATGTGTGGCAGGAGCGGCAGCTACTGGCCGAACGCAAGGAACTGGCAGACAGCCTTTCCCATGAAATGAAAACCCCATTGGGTATAATCAGGGCCTATGCCGAGGGGCTGCAAGATGAAACAGACGATGCCAAACGCCAGAGGTATTCCCAGGTCATTATAACGGAAACGGAACGCATGGGCCGCATGATAACCACACTGCTTGATTTGTCCGCACTGGAAAATGGCGCCGCCCGGCTTTGCCCGGAGCGGTTTGATTTTGTGGCCTTTTTGGAAACCGTTGCCGGACGGCTGCTGATTGACACCCCGGAGGCAGATTTTGTTTTGGAATACCAACTGCCGGAGCATCCTGTGTATGTCAATACAGACAAAGGCCGGATGGAACAGGTACTGGATAACCTGATCGTCAATGCCAAACACAATACCAGCCCGGGCGGCATTTTGAAACTATCCCTGCTTGAAAAAGAGGGGCTTTTGGACTTCTCTATCTTTAACCAGGGAACGCCTATCCCGGAAGAAAGCCTCCCAAAGATATGGTCTAAATTTTACCGTGACAGAAATTCCAAATACAGCGGTTCGGGCCTGGGGCTTGCCATCGTTGCACAGGTCTTGGGGATGCAGCACTTAGCCTATGGGGCTGAAAACCATCCGGGGGGCGTAACGTTTTACTTTTCCATCCCCACAGTAAAATAATATCCATACTCCCAAGGCTCTGGTTCCCCAATGGAGGCCAAGGCCTTTTTTCCCTGCCGGGAAAATTTCACACCAGCTTCACACCAACCTCACACCGGCTTCAAGGCATTTTCTTATTCTTACCCTATCAAGAGGGAACACCCCTCAGAACAAGGAGGTAACGACTATGTTTTTAGGCTTGGAATGGTACTGGTGGCTTATTATCCTGGCAGTGTTGGCAATCTCTATCCCGTTCAAAGTTAAATTTGTGAAGTGGTGGGGAAAGCGTGCGCAGGAAAAGAAAAAGGGACAGCACGGGAAGTGGGGTGATGATGAATGATTGAAGCGAAGGATTTGACATTTTCCTATGGCAAAGGCAAACAGGCCCTACAGGGCCTTTACTTCAACGTTGAGGACGGGGAAATCTTTGGATTTTTAGGGCCCAACGGCTCCGGAAAATCAACGGCCCAAAAGATCTTAACTGGAATTTTGAAAGGGCACGGCGGAAAGGTATCCCTGTTCGGCCAGGATATTTCGTCGGCGCATACACAGGCGTTTTTTCAGAAAATTGGCGTTTTGTTTGAATTTCCTTATCTGTATGCGAATTTGAGCGCCGTTGACAACCTAAAATATTTTTCTTCTTTCTACCCTAAAGAGCAGCTGCGGGGCATTGATGAAGTTTTAGGCGAATTGGAATTTAAGCCCGACTTCCTAAACAAGCCAGTTGCATCTTACTCAAAAGGCATGCGGCAGCGGGCAAGCATGGCGCGGGCACTGATCAGCAATCCCAGGCTCTTGTTTCTGGACGAGCCCACCAGCGGGCTGGACCCATCCGGCACCGTGCTGTTCCGCAAGATTATTGAGAAGGAGCGCAAGAAAGGCACAACAATATTTTTGACTACCCATAATATGTTAGATGCCGACCTGTTGTGTGACCGGGTTGCCTTTTTGTCAAACGGCAATATCATGGCGTTAGACACTCCCAAAAACCTAAAAGAACAAAACAGCAGCCACCGTGTCGTAATAGACTACCTGTACCAGGGGAAGCGGGAAGAAAAGACAGTGGATGCCCCGGAATTGAAGGCTGGCATCCCCTTTGCACATGACAGGATCATCAGCATCCATTCACAGGAACCGACGTTGGAGGAAATGTTTATCAAATATACGGGAAGGGGGCTGTCTTAATGTGGAAATACCTTTATCCGTTATTCAAAAAAGACTGCCAGATGATGGTATCCGGAAAATTTTTTCTGATGTCCTTGGGCTTCCTGGTTTTTTACACCCTGTATGTGAACTTTGGATATACGAAATTTATGGACGCCCAACTATATCATGTGTATCTGTATGACCCGTCAGGGACACAGGCAACGGTTTCACCTCTGGTACAGCGTGTTTCATCGAAAGAAGCCCTTGGCACAATTTTACTCCAAGATACCAATGGCGTTGGCATTGATGCCAGTGCCGGTGCCCCAATGCTTGTATTCTATAAAGGGGCGGAAAACGCTGACCGTCACCGGGCCGCCTATGCCTTTTCCCTTCTCCAGCCACCAGGGAACCACAAAGCAGAGCTGATTGGCCCTAATACGCCGGAGCAAAAGGCACGAAAAGAAATTACTTGTGAATTGCTGTTTTTTGAAATTACTGCCGTTGGGTTTTTAGGGATTGCCGCTGTGCTTTTTAAGGAAAAAGGAATGGGTGTTATCCGTATCCATGCCATCCTTCCTTTTCGGAAAAACCTGTTTATCCTATCCAAGCTGGCAATTTTCCTGCTGTCCGACCTGCTCTTTGCAATATTGCTCACTGTGCTAAATGTTGGGTTACCGGATGCCGGACCTATATTGCCTGCGGTGTTGCTCCAAACAGGGGTCCTGTCCTTAATTATGGCTTTGGCCGGGCTGTCCTGCGCCCTGCTTTTAAAAGACTTCCGGCAGTTTACATTGGCCTATCTACTGATTGCTATTTTTGCCGCAACCCCTGTATTTTTGTCCGCAAACACGGCGGTAAAGTTGGATTGGATCCACTTCCATCCATTTTATCATATTTATATGGGGCTGAAAAACGCTTACTTTGGCACTCCGGTGAATAGCCCTGCCTACTATTTGGGGTGCCTTGCTGCAATGGCGGTACTATTTACAGGTGCACAATGGGTGTTCCGCAGGGAAATGGGAAAGGAGGGGTGAATATGGGAGGCTTACGCTACCAGTTAAAAAGTGTGCTGCATGACAAATTTTGCCTGATGGCCTTTCTTTTACCAATTGCCGTGGCGGCCGCTTTGAACTTTTTCGGGGCAATAGACCTTTCTGCGCTGAGCGAGTTGCATTTTGGCGTTTTGAAAGGCGATTTACCGCCAGAAACCGTTACATGGCTGGAACAGTACGGCTCTGTGGCAGCTTACCCAACAATGGAAGAGCTGGCGGATGCAATCGAGGAGCCATCTACCAACCTAATCGGTGTTAAAGTTGATGGAAACAGCATCAAAACGGTTCTTTCCGGCGATGAGCTGGATATCTTCCGCCAAACCGCCGACACACTCCCCAGCCTATATGGACAGCGAAATGCCCTTGGCCAGGCTAAGGCCCACATTTTAGAACGTCCCGACGTGATAGCCGGATTCCAAGATATGTTTATTGCTGCCACATTGATTACCGCTATGTTTATGGGATGCACCTTTAACGCAATGAACATAATCACCGAAAAGGAGGACGGCGTTGCGTTTGTCAATGAGATTTTGCCAATGACACGCAGCCAATATATCATACAAAAGCTTTCTGTGGGATTTATCTGTGGGTGCCTATCTTCCATACTTACGGCTTGCATCTGCTTCCGGCTTACCTTACACAGTGCAGCCCTCATGCTGGTGCTTATTGTCCTTTCCGCATTTGTGTCCGCATTGGCAGGCTTATTCATCGGCAGAGCCTCCAATGGGCTGATGGCCGGTGTGGTTTATATCAAAATCGTTATGCTGCTATTTATAGCTGTACCAATCCTGGGCTTTCTTGTGGGAATAAACCAGCCGCTTCTTTCCGCAGCCTGCTACCTTGTCCCCTCCCAGGCAACCTTTGAGGGTATTATGGAATTGGCAAATGGGACTGCAGCGACAGCAGTAAAGGACATTGTTATTCTTGCCGCCCATTGTGCTTTTTGGCTCTTGCTTTACATGCTTACGGCCAGGATAAACTTACAAAGTTACAAAAATGTTAAATACCATCCGACAAAAGAATAGGGTATCCTATTCTTTTTTTCGGCCATATCTGATATATTGGTTTTAGAATATTTATAACAATTGAAAAGGAGCAGATATGGCAAAGAAGTCAACCCGTCTGGAAGCGTTACACAATATATTTGAAGAAAATGGTATCTCACCTGACACAATAGAACTGAATGATTCCCTGATACAGGATATCAAGAAGTGTGCGGACATGGTGCCGGATTACAGGCATCCTTCTTATACGAAGCACCTTTTAGGCGACATCATCATGATCGTCTTCTTCGCAGTCCTTGGAAATGCAGACGAATGGGGGGAGATAGAAAGCTTCGCCAAAAGGAAAGAGAAATGGCTGCGCAGATATCTGGAGCTGCCATTTGGGATCCCGACAGATGATACTTACCGTGTGGTGATGGGAAGCATTAATACAGAACATTTCTATCAGGTCACAGTACAGATGCTGCTCCATATGATAGAGGGCATCGTGTCATTGTCGGGAAAAAGGGACTGCATCCACGAAAAGGGCATAGTATCTGTGGATGGGAAGGAAAGCAGGGGCTCTAAGAGGAAGTCCGGGGAACAGGGGGAAGTGAAAGCCCTGCAGACCCTGAACGTGTATTCCAATGACTACGGGATATGCCTGGCACAGAAATTTATTGAAGAGAAGACAAACGAGATACCGGCAGCGCAGGAACTGCTGCGGCTGATGGACCTGAGGGACATGATAGTGACGGCGGATGCCATGAACTGCCAGAAGGAGACCGTTGCGGCAATCGTTTCCGGGAAAGGGGACTACGTCCTTGCGCTGAAAGGGAACCAGCAGCTGTTCTATGAAGAAGTCAGGGCTTATTTTGAAGAGGACGTGTTGGAAAAGCTGAAAGGGAAAGAAGGCTGTTATAAAAAGACGGTGGAGCCGGAGCATGGAGGAAGTGCGGCCCGTGAATATTATATCACGGAGGACACCGGCTGGTACAGCGGTCGGGAGAAGTGGAAGAAACTGAGGAGTTTCGGGATGGTACATAAGGTCCTGAAGAAAGCGGACGGGACAAAGGAAGAAGAATACCGGTATTACATATGCAGCATCGGGGAGGATGCGGATGAATTCGAACGTGCAGCGAGAGGCCATTGGGGAGTGGAAGCGAAGCTGCACTGGCATCTTGATTTCACTTTCTGCGATGATAAGAACACAAGCATGGGGAAGACAAGCGCAAAAAATCTGCAGATCATGAAGAAGATAGCCCTGGCTATTTTAGGGTTAGTAAAAGAAAGTTATAAGTTAAGCATGAAACGGATCCGGTATGAACTGTCCCTGGATTATGAAAACGAGATAGAAAAAATGTTGTCTATGCTGGATATGGACAGTATAAGTAAGGCATTAGAATCAAAAGGGAAATCTTCCATAAAATAGAGCATATCTTTATATTTTTAAACGGCACCAGAGATGGTGCTGCGGTGCATAACAGTTTACAAGTTTAACCTGGCTTACGGCTTTAAAGCGTTGAAGTGCCCTGCCAGATATGGTATGATAATGGGATATGTAAGAACGGATGCTCCCCAAAAGGTTCCTGCTAAAAACCTTTAGAATGGATGGAAAAATGGATAAGAAAAGTAAATTGCTCACAATCGGCCAATTCGCTGCCCTTCACGGCATCAACAAAAAGACCCTGATGTGGTATGATGAAATCGGGCTGTTTAAACCTGCCGCCATCAATCCGGTGAACGGATACCGCTGCTATGATTACCATCAAAGCCCTATCCTGGAAACAATCCTGCTTCTTCGGGAGCTGGATGTTTCTGTGGCGGAAATACAGGCCTTTATGAAGGACCGTTCCGCCGGAAACCTAAAACGCCTTCTGGATGAAAAAATTGCCGCCCTGGATTTGGAGATCATGCACCGGCAGGCGGTCAGGAAAACCCTGTGTAACCACCGGCAGAACATGGAAACCCTGATGACAATGGACCTATCAGAAATCAGTATTGTTGAAAAAGAAGAATGCTGTCTGGTGACAGTAGATATTGACAAAGATACTACTTTTGAAAAAGAAGTGGAACTGATCACAGCCGAAACGGCAAAATATCAGCTTGGACGCCTCCATGACGCTTCCTACGGTTCCATGATTCCCGTAACCAGCCTGCAAAAAGGCGATTTTGACGGTTATACCAAACTTTTTATAGAAATTCCTTTCCTGAAACAAAAAAACGGGCTGTATATACAGCCAAGGGGAAGCTATCTGCGGGCCTTCCATAAAGGGGGATGGGACGGTATCCCCCTGCGTTATAAGCAAATCCTGGACTTTGCCCAAAAGCAGGGGCTGGCGCTGTCCGGGTTTTCATATGAAAAGGGGATCAATGAAACCGTAATCGACAGAGTTGAGGATTATCTTGTACAAATTGAAATCCCCATCCTTGGCTTCCCTCCGCCAGGCATCCCTTTGTAAATTCAGTCCCTGTGCACCTTCCCTGCACCTGTTGCCAGCAATCCAATCCCTGCCAGTAACAGCACCGGAAATATGGCCCCTGCCAGCACCCCCATTTTCAGGTCATCCCCCAACGCCCCGGATACCATCCCAACCACCGTAGGCCCCCCGGAGCAGCCGATATCCCCGCCTAAAGCCAGCAGGGCAAACATGGCTGTCCCTCCTTTGGGCAGCATCCCTGCCGCCTTGCTGAAAGTCCCCGGCCACATGATCCCCACTGACAGGCCGCAGACTGCACAGGCAATAAGGCTAAGCTGGGGAACGGGCACAAGGGCGATCCCCAGGTACGACAGAATACACAAGATGCAGCTATAAGCCATAAACCGCTCCAGGTGGATACGGTGGCCATATTTCCCATAAAAGGCCCTGGACGCCCCCATTAAGACCGCAAACGCCATAGGCCCCGCCAGATCCCCTGCCGTCTTGGAAATTTCCAGCCCCTTTTCCGCGAAAGTGGAAGCCCACTGGCTCACCGCCTGCTCGCTTGCCCCCGCGCAGACCATCATTACCAGCAGTATCCAAAATACCCGGATACCGAACAAGTCCCGGACCCGCAGCCCTTTCTCCCCCTCATCCATCAGGGATGCCATAGGGACTTTCCCAAACAACACCCCATTACAGATAGGGACCAGCGCCCAGGCCAGGGCGAGTATTTTCCAGTTCTCTATGCCAACGCAATAAAAAAATACCGTTGAAAGCAGCACCACCCCTGCATGCCCCCAGCAATAGAAAGAATGGAGCATACTCATTGCTTTTTCCTTATTTTCAGAAGGACATGCCTCTACCACCGGGCTGACCAGCACTTCCAAAAGGCCACCCCCCACTGCATATACCATTACCGAGGCCAGGATCCCCATAAAGGGAGATGGCAGCATCTCAGGCAGAACCGTAAGAAGGACCAGCCCTGCTGCCGCCAGCACATGGGCGGCAACCATGGATGCCCGGTATCCTATCTTGTCCACAAATCCCACCGAAAGCAGGTCCACCAAAAGCTGTATCCCGAAATTAAAGGTCACCAACAGGGTGATCTGTGAAAGGGGAATCTGATAATGATTCTGGAAAAACAAAAATAAAAGAGGTGCAAAATTGTTCACGATTGCCTGCACAATATATCCTACGAAACAGGCTGCTATCGTTTTGTTATACTGATTTTTCATTGTTACTTTCTCCTATCACCTTATCATGGCCTCTCCACATAATAGACTTCGGATATGGCCTTGCACCGCTTTTTATAGCAGGCAAGCCCATACTTATAAATAGTTTTCATACCGTCATCAAGGAGCGCTTCCTGGTAATTCCTGTCGTTAATCTGTTCCAGCGCCTCCCTGCACCCCTGTCCAAATGCCGCTTTTTCGGCATATTTTAATTCAATGAGTATACCAATTTCCTCATCTTCAATCTCTATGCTGATATCACTGTACCCCTCACCAGATTCCGCGTTTGACCTGACGACCCATCGGTCCATATTCCCAAATATCCCCAGCAAAATACCATGGTAAAAATTCTCTTTCATCTCCCTTTTGGCATTTGTATCGCGGATGCTAATAGTTTTTTTCAGATAGGCATTGAAGCCCTCCTCTATCGCGGCTGTATTGTTTTCCTGGAATGCCCTGCAAAAGCTTTCCAGCCCTTCCCTGTTCTTTGTTGTTTCCTCTTTAAACCATTCACGGATCTGCCTGGCAAAAATCCACTCTATCTCCCTGTTTGGGATGATAAGCTCCGTCAGTTCCCCCTCCTGTACGCCGCATTGTGTCAGATACCCCGTTGTAAAAAGAATACTCCAGATGTTTTCCAAATCAGAACCAAGATCCCTGTAAGTCAGTTCCTGGCGGATAATTTTCCTGACACTATTTCCCATCATAAGCTGCTCGACCTCATTCCTGAGCGCTGTGTTTGCCCTGCCCAAAAAGCTTCTGATAATATCGTTGCTGCTGGTATTCACCCAATAATTCTGCGGCCTGTCCACGCTCCCGTCACGCAGGTCGCCGCAATAATTCATCACATCCCATGGACAATAGATACCTAAATTGCCAAACAAATAACCATCATACCATTCCTTTATCGCCCCATACTGGCTGGTGATATTATAATGCGCCAGCATCTGCCCTACTTCCGCATCCGTAAAACCAAAATACTCTTTGTAACGCACATCCTTTATGGTGTACACCTTAAAATTATTCAAACCTGTGAAAATGCTCTCCTTTGATATCATAAGGCACCCGGTCAGGACTGCAAAATACAGGCTGCCGTTGGTTTTAAGCGCCTGCCCGAACAGCGCCCTGATAAAATCTGCCATAGCGTCATAGTAGCCTGCCTGGTAAGCCTTATGGAGCGGTACATCATATTCATCAATGAGGATGACCGTTTTTTGCCCATAGTGCTTGTGCAGGAAACTGGATAACAGCCATAAGCTGTTTTCAAGCAGCTCCTGGGACATTGCAAAGTCTCCCCTGGGATCAAGTTCAATCAGCTTCTCATATTGCCAGCGTTCCGTCCTGTTCAGCCTGTCACTGTCTGCAAGGAATGAAAACCTGATTGCCTCATTTCCGATAATGGAACGGAACTTTTTCCTTGCCTTATCAAGGGTATCGCCCTCAGCGTTTTTCAAACTGATTGAGATTACAGGAAATTTTCCCAGATATTCCTGGCAGAGCCCCTTTTCCCCGGAAATCTCCAGCCCATCGAAAAGTGTACAGTCACTGCCTGCTTCAAAAAAATATTTTAACATGCTCATATTCAGCGTTTTACCAAAGCGCCTGGGCCGGGTAAACAGGTTTACCTTTCCCGGATTTTCCAAAAGAGTTCTAATAAGCCCCGTTTTGTCCACATAATAATATCCCATTGTACGCATTTCCTCAAAATCCTCAATACCCATGGGAACCTTTTTCGTTTTTGCCATATGATACCTCTTCCCTCAAAAAATATCCTTTGGTAACAGTAGTATACCATACCTGAAAAAATTGTGAAATGATTTCAGCGGCCAGGTACAGTGGCAACAAAGAAAATGGCACGGGAAGGGCAGCAACTGTACAGCGGGCATTTGCCTGTTGGCGCCAAGTTACCTGTACTTCATAAGCCCCCTTTTCACCCCAACCGCCGCCGCCAGCATTCCGATGCTTACCAAAAACAGCCAGATATTCGGCCCATAGTCACCGCCCATCATAGAAAATAGGTTAAAAACACCCAGCTTATTCCTGACAGTAAAATTTAACCCATAGTACAAAACCGGCGCCATGAAAGCGGCGGGCAGATTGCCTGCCACTGCCGCCGCCAGCAGCCCTATAGAGCCTAAAAACATTCCGTCCGCAAGAGTCCCAAAAATAAGCGCAAAAGATATTTCACAGCCGCCAGCCAGCAGATAGCCGCAAAAAAGTAAAATCAGCAAAGCAAGCCCAATAACAGAATACATGGCCCGTATGATATAGACATAAATACAATCCACATATTTCGCCGCAACAATATCCTCTATCCCATGATTTTGTTCCGGTTCAAAAACCGGGACCAGCAGGATGATCCCTATGGTTGATACCAGCAGCTCCAATGGGGCAGCGGCTGCCACCGGATCCAGCCCCACAGTCCCAAACAAAACAGCCGCCACCAGCAACACCACACCGGACAATAGCAATAAAGGCAGAAAATTATGCCGCAGGTTTACCTTTGCGATCTGCCAGACCTGTAAAGAATTTCGTGTTTTTTTCATGGCCATTGATTTTCCCCCTCCTTTTCTGCCCATATATTATCACTGTCATCAACACCAACGCCAATGCCGCCCCTGCACACAGCACCCTGTTTGCCGCCAGCCTTTGGAAATTGTCCAAAAAAATCTGCGTGCCCCCCAGGGAATTATGGCGGGGAATCAGTTGGAAAAGAACCTGTTTTCCGTCTATTCTTGCCACACTGCTATTAATATCCACAAACCACCATATTGCCTGTATGGCGACCGCCACAGGCGTCCCTGTAAGTTCTGTAAAAAACATCCCCACCGCGGCGGCAACCATCACCGACGGCATCAGCCATCCTGCCACATATTTTAACGGCAAAAAGTAATCAATGCCCTGCTCCCCATATATCCCCCACACAGAAGCGCTGGAAACATAGGATAAAATAACCACAGGCAGCAAGATGGATGCCAAAACAGCAAGATAACGGGTAACAACCAGCTTGAAAGAGGATATCTTCCTGGCATATACCAAATCACACATTCCCGCTTTTCTATCCTGCAAACAGACAGACACCGCAAAAAATACAGGAAGGACAGAGAGAATGATCCCAAAATAATCGCAGAAGTACCGGGCATATGCCCCGGTAAAGCGGTCAGTCCCAGCAACAAGGAGATATTCCTCCCTGGCCTCCCAAAAGGTGACAGGGACACTGCCATAGGACGGAAGGAAATCCTCCGAATACTTAGAGCCGCCGCCGATCAGGCCGTCGGCACGCTTCATATACCCTTTAAACTCTTCGTATGAAAGATCTTCTTCAAGGGTAAGCTCCTCCCAGTTTATTGGGGATCCATCTAAATTCATCCAGCCCCCTGCCGGGATCCCAGATAATGCAGCCAGAATTTCCGCCATCTGCCCCTGTTTTTTCCCATTCAGCTTAACCCTCTTATAAAAGCCAATGGGATAGGCTGTATAACCGTTCTGCGCAAACTCACTGCAAAGGGAAGCAAAGGCTGCCGGCATCACCTGCTCCGGCACCTCCTTCTTCCGGCTTCCGTAATCCTCTCCCTGCCTGGGCGGCGTGATTTTGTTATCTTTGGAAAAGTCCAAAATATTCTGGCTTTTGGCAAAAGCCACAATTGCCACCAGAAAAACCAGAAAAATAACAGAAACCACTGTTTTTTTCATCTCCTTTAGAAAAAGCATCACATTTCACCTCCCTCAATATCCATAGGCACCCCATTCTGCTTAAGGCAGAGCATATAAGCGTCTTCCATGTTTGGCTCGCTGGCCCAGGCACCGCTAACGGGGATATCCGACAAAAAGCGTATATAAGTTTTCCCTTCCTGGCTGTGCATTCCTGTGATCCTGCATTCCTGCTTTAATTGCAGCAGTTCCCTTTTTTCCACCGCCTTAGTAAAAACCTTCCCCTTGGCTTCCTCCAGCAATTCTGTCACCGTCCCCCTGTAAAGAATGCTGCCCTCATTCAGGACCGCCACATTTTCACAGGCAGCTTCAATATCCCCAACGATATGGGTCGACAGGATCACGATCCTATCCTCCGCCACATCACAGAGCAGGTTGCGGAAACGTATCCGCTCCTCCGGGTCAAGCCCGGCAGTAGGCTCATCCACCACCAAAACCTTCGGGTCATTCAAAAGCGCCTGGGCAATGCCAAGCCTTCGCTTCATGCCCCCGGACAGCACCTTGACCTTTTTGGAGCTGTGCTGGGCAAGGTTTACCCTTTTTAAAAGCATTTCAGTCCGTTCCTTCCGCTCCTTCCTGCCAATGCCGGAGAGCACCCCCAGATAATCCATGGTTTCCGCCACCCCCATTGCCGGATACATGGAAAACTCCTGGGGCAGGTAACCCAGGATCCTGCGGATCTCCCTGGCGTCCTCGATGGGCACGCCGCAAATATTAACGCTCCCGTCCTTCTTTTGGAGCAGGGTCGCCAATACCTTCATCAACGTTGTTTTTCCCGCCCCGTTCCTTCCCAGCAGGCCAAACATCCCCTGCCCAATGGTCAGGCTGACATCAGATAAAGCCTGCTTTTTGCCGTAAAATTTGTTTAGGTTCCTGATCTTGATCACATTTTCCATTATTACACCTCCATCCCAAAATGCCTTTTGCATCTGGCAATTCTATCATAAAGGGTAATTTTCAACTTTTTATCTACTGGGCAAAGAAAAAAAGAAGCCGGGACATTCTGCCATATCACCCCTTATAACAGTAATACTGCTTTACACCCTTTGCCCAATCCGCTATAATGATTATAGCAATTAGCAACCACATACATTAAAGGGCGGTGATGATATGGAGGTATTAGAAATGACTGAAAAAGAAATGATGCAAAAAAATATAGAAGAATTTTCAAGGTTACAAGATTATATGGTAGATTCTGAAAAGGAATCTATTGCATATAAAAAAATGAAAAGAAGATATACAGAACTAAAAGTTATTTTGACAGCTTCTGGTATTAATTTAACAGAACTTGATTTCATCAAAGAATAAAACAGCGAAACCATAACCACTAAACCAAAAGAGTGTAGAGCCTGCCTGGCCATAAGGGGCTTTGCACCCTTTTATTTTAGTGGTTATAGGCCATGGCTAAATAAAAGCATTTACTCACCGGCTCCCTGTCCTAAATGCCGCAGCCACTTTCGCCCCATGGCCGTTTGACAATTCCAGATGCCCCCCATGTTTCTCACAGAGGATCTTGCATATATTCAGCCCCATTCCCAAGTGTGCCTTCTCCCCTTGGCTCCCGGATGTATAAAAAGGCTTTACCGCTTCCCCCAGATCCTTTCCTGTAAACCCGGCTCCATCATCCCAGACAGTAATCAAAAACATGCCCTCCTGCAGCCCTAGGGTAACTTTTACCCTGCCCTTAGCAAACCTGGCAGCATTTGACAACAAATTTTCATATACCTGCATCACCACCGATGCATCCAAATCCATATGTTCCAAGCCCGCCAAATCATCTTCCACCACCAGCTCCTTTGGCTGGCAGACAGCCGACCCCGTTTCCCCCATTTGCCTTATCAGCCCGGCAACATCCACAGGCTGCTTTTTGATCTCAATATCCTCCAGGCGCTGTAGATCGTTCATTGTATTTACATAGGCCTCAAGCCTTTTGATATGCCGCCCCATCATCCTGGCTGTCCCGGCCACTTTCTCCTGTGACATTTTGGGCGCATACTTCTCAAGCATTTCACTCTGCCCCTTCAGCACAGTAAGGGGTGTCCTTAAGTCATGGGCAAAGGCAGCGTTTAAGCGTTTGCGCTCCTCTATCTGCCGCCACATTTCAAGGTTGTTTTCTCTAAGGGCAATGCGCATTTTTTCAAAGGACTGGCAAAGCAAGCCAAGCTCGTTCCGCCCAGGCACTTCCACAGTAAAATCCAGCCGGTTTTGGGAAATGTTCTCAGATGCGGTTAATAATATGCCAATGGGCCTTCCCAGCTTTCTCCTGTAAAATATCACCCCGCATACCATCACACATAACAATGACCACAGAGGAATGAGGACTACCTGGCACAGATCCACCAGGCCAATGATGAATACATAGTTTTTCATTACAGCAGGGCTTATTTCCTTCCTTTCCCCAACGAAGACCCTAAGCCCCTCATCCATCACTGCCATATATTCCGTCTCTATATTACTTGTAGAGATACCTATTGCCCCGCTCCCTCCCAAAGCCAGAAATGCGCATACCAGCACATACTTCACAAAATCCCATTTTAAAGACCTCTTTCTCTCCCTTATTTTACCCATTTATAACCCAGCCCCCAAACAGTCTCAACATACTGCTTCATACCGGCGGCGGCAAATCTGGAACGGATACGCCTGATATGCTCCGCCACCACAGAAGACTCCCCGTCACTGCCATAATCCCATACAAGCTCATAGATCCTTTCCTTGCTGAACACCTGCCCCATATGCCGGGAGAGCAGTTCTATGATCTCAAAATCCTTCTTTGCAAGAGGAATGGGCCTTCCATCATAATACAGGCATCTTTCTGTGTAATCTATTGCCAGTTTATCATCAAACCGTACTTTGGCCAGATCCCTGCCCCGGCGTTCACGCCTTAAATGGGCTGCCACCCTCGCCCCCAGCTCCTCTATAGAAAAAGGCTTTACAATATAATCATCCCCGCCTATACCAAACCCCCTGACCTTGTCGCCATCCTGGATCCTGGCAGTCAAAAACACGATGGGGCATGATACAAAATGCCGTATCCTGGCGCACACCTCCATCCCGTCCACATCCGGCATATTGACATCCAGCAAAATAATGTCCGGCTGCTTTCCTGCCTTTTCAATGGCTTCCCTGCCGTTTGACGCAGTAATGGTATCATAGCCGTTAAATTCAAAATAATCTTTCAGCATGGATACGATATCTGCCTCGTCATCTACAATCAATATTTTATCCCTCATTAATGTGCCTTCCCCATAACTCCTTTCCCCAATAGCCTGCAAAAGGAGCTTAAGCCTTTACAGTCCAAGCTCCCCCTATCAGAATAACTATCCGTTTAACCAAAAGTTCCCTTGGAAATCCTCTCCCTGCCCCTATCTCCTGCTGTTGGGGTCCAGCGCATCCCTTAAGGCATCCCCGATAAAATTGATGGCCATTACCAGCACCACGATCAAAAGCCCTGCCGGTATCCACAGCCAGGGCTGTTTGGTCAAAACCGTAAGGGACTGAGCCCCGTTTAACATGTTCCCAAGGCTGGGCGTGGGCAGCTGGACCCCCTGCCCCAAAAAGCTCAAGGCAGCCTCATCCAGCATGGAAAGGGCAAGCACGGAAGTGGCATAGACCAAAATAGGGGCCACCGTATTAGGCAGGATCTCTGAAAACAGAATATGCCCTGTGGGCATGCCCGCCACCAGATTCCCTTTAATAAAATTGGTTTCCCGCAGGTTTAACACATTCCCCCGCACCAGCCTTGCAATGCCTGGCCAGTCCACAAATCCCAGAATCAAAATAATGTTCCACAGCCCCGGCTTAAAAATAGCCGCCGCCACCAGCACCAGCAGAATATAGGGGAAAGACATTACCATGTCCGTAAACCGCATAATGGCCATATCCGCCACACCGCCAAAATAACCGGCAACCAGGCCCAGTACCACGCCAATAACCGTGGAGATCAAAGTCGCCATCACTCCCACCAGCAGGGAGATCCGCATGGCGTATAAGAGCCTGCTGAACACATCCCTCCCAATCTGGTCAGTCCCAAGCCAGAACTCCCTGCTGGGCGCTCCCCCAAAAGGCCCTACGATAGCATCCGGCTCATAGGGCGCTATCACCGGGGCAAGGAGCGCCGCGCCGCCTAAGATCCCCAGGACCACAAGGCTGGCCACTGCCAGGCGGTGGTGCCGGAAGCGGCGCAAGACCGTCTGGCTGTAGCTTTCATTGGCAATATCCTTTTTCACAATTCCTGTGTTTTCCCTTGCCCCATAAGTTTTCTTTTCAGAATATATTTTCGCCATCGCGCCCTCCTAATCAAGCTGGATGGTAGGGTCCACCAGCGCGTACAGAATGTCCGTTACCAGGTTTGCCAGAAGCACCACCACCGCCGACAATAAACAGACTCCCATGATCACGGGATAATCCCTGCTTGTGATGGCGCTCATGGTCATCAGCCCCAGCCCCGGCCAGGAAAATACCTGTTCAATAATGACCGCGCCCCCAAACAGCATGGGGATCTCCATGCCGATAACCGTCACAATAGGCACCAGGGCATTGCGCAGGGCATGTTTGCCTATCACCTTGAAATGCCCGATCCCCTTTGCCCTTGCTGTGCGCAGGTAATCCTGCTGCAAAATTTCCAGCACCGCGCTTCTGATATACCTGATATTGCTCCCCGCCATAGAAGCTGCAAGGACGGTCACCGGCATAACCATATGCTTTGCCACATCCCCCGGGCCGCCTTTTGTGCCCAGGGTGACCATCCCGCTGGACGGAAGCCACCCAAGCTTTACCGTAAACACATAGATCAGCAGCAGGGACAAAAAAAAGCCCGGGATACTGCTTCCCAAAAAGGAAAAAGTAACCACCGCATAATCCCCCTTTGAATACTGGTGGATGGCACTGTAAATTCCCGCCGGGACCGCTGCCAGAAGGCTCACCAGAAGAGAGACACCCATAAGCAGAAGGGTAGGGCCTAAATGGCTGCTGATCATTTCCGCCACTGGCTGGTAGGATTTAATGGAATACCCCATATTCCCCTTAAGGAGCTGCCCCAGCCAAACGAAATACTGCACATAAACAGGCTTGTCCAGCCCAAGGGCAATTTTTTTCGCTTCTACAGCCGCCTCCGAGACCCGCGGGCCCTGGAGCATTTCCAGGGGGCTGCCCGCCATACACATGATCGCATAGTCGATAATGGTAATGCCCACAAGCACCGGAACCGCAATTAAAATTCTTTTAATAATGTATTTCCCCAATTCCCTCTTCCTCCTTAACAGCCAGCCTGCATCTGTACCGCATCCTTTGGAAACGCTTCCCTAACCAACCTTCTCCCTGCCGCACACAATAGGACAGGCCGCATCATGCCCGGAGCCTGCCTCCGTCTCCAACAGCCCCGGTTCCCTCTGCCTGCAGATTTCCGCCGCATGGAGGCAACGGGGATGAAAAGGGCAGCCTTTTGGGGGATGGGAGCCATCCCCAACTTCTCCCTGCAAAAGCTTCCGTTTTTTCTCCCTCTCCCCCGGGTCCGGCACCGGGACCGCTTCAAGCAGCGCCTTCGTATAGGGATGCACCGGGTGGTTGAAAATCTCCTTTGCTTCCCCCATCTCCACGATCTTCCCCAGATACATCACCGCGATCCTGTCGCTGACATAATTTACCGCCCCCAGCCCATGCCCTACAAAAAGCAGGGTAAGCCCCAGCTCTTTTTGCAGGTCTTTGAGCAGATTCAGGATCTGCGCCTGTATGGAAACGTCCAGGGCGCTTACGGGCTCGTCGCAGACAATAAACCTGGGATTCAGGGAAAGGGCTTTGGCAATGCCAATCCTCTGGCGCTGCCCGCCGGAAAACTCATGGGGATACCTGCCCAGCACATTCCTGGAAAGCCCCACCATATCCAGGATCTTTACAATATCCCTTTCTACCGTTTCTTTGGTGGATATTTTGTGGTAGAGCATGGGCTGTGAAAGGATCTCAAATATATGTTTTCTGGGGTTTAAGGAAGAATAAGGATCCTGGAACACCATCTGGAGCTGGGTCCTGATCTCCCTCATCTGGCCTTTTTTCATCAAGGATAATTCCTTTCCCTGATAAAAAATCTTTCCCTCTGTGGGACGTTCAAGCCCCACAAGCTGCCTTCCAATGGTGGACTTTCCACAGCCGGACTCCCCCACCAGCCCCAGGATCTCCCCCTCCATGATAGAGAAGCTGACGCCGTCCACCGCCTTTACATATCCTGTGGTATGGTTGATGATCCCCCCTTTGATGGGGTAATACACCTTTAGGCCCTCCACCTGTACCAAAGGCAATTTCTCTTCTTCCCTCATGCCCTGATCCCCCCTTCCTTGCTGACAATGCATTTGGCCCTGTGGAAAGGCCCGAATACATAATCCTCCTGGGGATTGCTGCAGGCTTCCCTCCGGTACTGGCAGCGGTCTGCAAACCGGCATCCCCTGATACCGTCATAGCTCTCCGGCACAATGCCCGGTATGGCAAAGAGCTTTCTCTCCGCCCCGTCTTTGATGGTGGGGACCGTATCAAGAAGGGCTCTGGTATAAGGATGGCAGGGGTTCCCAAAAAGCTCCCCCACCGGCGCTTCCTCTATGATCTGGCCCGCATACATCACAAGAACCCGGTCTGCCATATTGGCAACCAGGCCAATGTCATGGGTAATCAGTATCATTGCCATTCCTGTTTCCCTTTGGAAGGTTCCAAGCAGCTCCATGATCTGTGCCTGGATGGTAACATCCAGTGCCGTGGTAGGCTCGTCCGCAATCAAAAGCCTTGGATTACAGGACAGCGCCATGGCGATCATCACCCTCTGGCGCATCCCTCCCGACAGGGTATGGGGAAACTTTTTCATAGCCCCCCTGGCATCCGGCATCCCCACTTTCCGGAGAAGCCCCTCTGCGCGCCTTGCCGCCTCTTCCTTTGGCAAATGCATATGCGTCCTGATACTTTCCGTGATCTGGTTCCCCACTGTAAAAACAGGATTCAGGGACGTAAGGGGATCCTGAAAAATCATAGTGATCTGGTCCCCCCTTAACTTGTCCAGCTCTTTTTCTTTCATGGCAAGAAGATTCTTACCATCAAACAGGACAGAGCCGTCTTTGACAGCTCCGCCCCTCCTTAACAATCCCATTATTGACAGTGAGGTCACACTTTTTCCGCACCCGGACTCACCTACGATACAGACTACTTCCCCTGCATCCACATGAAAATCAATATGGTCCACGCTGACGGTTTCCCCGTAATCACTGGCAAACGCAGTGGTCAGTCCCTGGACTTCCAGCAAATGTGACATAATCATACCCCCACACCATGACAGCCGTTATCTGCCATACCCGCCAGCAGGACGCCTGGAGGTTCATTCCAGGCAGTCCCTGGCAGTCCTTTTCACACTTCTCAGTTACAAATCCTCTTATTCTGCAACATCCCAGCCCTGCACATCGTTGAAGAAGCCATATGCACTGGGCTGCGCACCGCTAAGGCGCTTGCTCACCGCCCCCTGTGCGCTGATAATATAGGCAGAAAACATGGGCACATCCTCCTGCACCTTTTTATCCACAATGGAGTACAGCCCCTTGATCTCCTCTATATCGCTGGTCTGCTGGGTGCCTGCCAACGCTTCGTTGATCTCCTCATTGGCATAGCCTGTCCAGCTTCCTTCCCCGCCAAGGAGCCAGCTAACATCCGGGTAAGGGTCAACCGGCGCATAGGTATACTGCACTGCCATAATATCATAATCTGTGGAGCCTGCAACGGTCATAAGGGTTGCCAGATCCACTGTCTGCACTTCTACCTTGATGCCTACCGCTGCCCACTGTGCCACCAGGACCTGGGCACCGTTAACAAATGTGCTGTCACCGGAGTTTACATAAAAGCGCAGCGTCTGGGAACCATCCCAGCCTGCCTCTTCCAGCAGCGCTTTTGCCTTTTCCGGGTCATAGGAAATGGGCGTAATGCCCTCATCAAAGAAGGGGCTGGCAGAAGAGAGGAAACCGTCTGCCACCTCTCCGTGCCCCTTCAAAAGCTGGTCTACAAGCTGCTGCCTGTCAATGGCATAAAGGAGCGCCTGGCGTACCCTTGCATCCGGGATATTGGCTGTCTGGATAAACGCCGACTGGTTGGTAATAGGGGCGCCATACACTGTCTCCACATTTTCCAGGGCTTCAATGCTGTCAAAGTCCTCCTGGGGGACTGCGGTCATTGTGTGATGGGTTATATCAATCTCCCCTGACTGGAGCCCGGCGTAAACCTGGCTGGCATCCACGATCCTGATATTGAGTTTGTCAATTTTCGGCGCGCCCTTCCAGTAATCTTTGTTTGCCTTGTAAGAGATATAGTGGTTATTGTCAAAATCCGTTACAAAGAAAGGCCCGCTGACCACATCCGGCTGGTTAAACCAGTCCGCTGTCAAAAGCTCTTCTTCGCTGTATTTTTCAATGATATGCTTGGGCAGCGTATGAAGGTACCTTGCATAGGTGTTTTCAAAAGTGGTAAGGGCCATAGGGTACTTAGAGGTAAACTGGACTGTCTTCTCATCGATCACCTGCACCCCTGCCATACTCTCTGCGTTTGCCTCCACGAAACCGTCCTCCCCGGTGCCTTCAAAGGCATACAGCATCAGCGTTGTATTATTCACCACCGGGCTTGCCAGCCGGCGCACTGTATATTCCACGTCCGCGGCCGTTACCGGCGTTCCGTCTGACCATACGGCATTGTCGTCAATATGGACCACAAAATTCAGATTGTCCTGGGTGGTAATGGAATCTGCCAGCATATACTGAAAATTCAGATCCTTGTCCAGCTCCACCAAAGGTAGGAACATCAGGCCCACCGCGTACTTGTTGATTTCCGTCTGGTCGATCACAAAGGGATTGATCCCCCCAAGGGAATCCGTAACGCCTACGTTTACAATCTTCTCCCCTGCTGCCGCACCCTCCGGTGTCGTTTCCCCTTCCGCAGCCGGGGCTTTGGCATTCTCTCCCCCGCCGCTCCCGGCCGCATTTTCCTCCCCTGCCGCCTCTGTCCCGGCCCCGCCATCCTGGTTCCCGGAAGAGCAGCCTGCCATAGAAAGGGCAAGGGCGAAAGCCAGCCCAAGGCTTGCTGCCGTTCTTACAAATTTTTTCATAATCAACCTCCATTTCTGCCGCAAACCAAAAATTTACGGCTTTCTAATACAGCACCAGATGACTGGTCATCCGATGCTGAATTATAATAGTTGGTTCATTATACTGTTACCAAATTCAAATGTCAATATTCTCCAATAAAAAATTATTCTTTACCGTAAAAGCCATTCCCCTGGGAAGCTGCCCTTGCATCCACTGCAAAAGTGGTTTGGAAGTGCACAAAGTTAATCTGCAGCAAATAAAGGCGTGGATAAATACCGGTCCCCGGAATCGGGGAGCAGCGCCACGATGGCCTTCCCCTGGTTTTCCGGCCTTTGGGAGAGAAGCACTGCTGCCCGGAGGGCTGCCCCGGAAGAAATCCCCACCAAAATGCCCTCGCTCCTGGCAAACCGTTTTCCCTCCGCAAATGCCTCCTCATTTTCAATGGTGATCACCTCGTCATACACTTCCCGGTTTAACACCTTGGGCACGAACCCTGCGCCGATCCCCTGTATCCCATGGGCGCCTGGTGCCCCTCCGGACAATACCGGGCTGGAGGCCGGTTCCACTGCCACCACCCTGGCCGCCGGATTTTTGGACTTTAAATATTCCCCCACGCCGGTAAGCGTCCCGCCAGTGCCTGCACCTGCTACAAAAATATCCACTTTCCCACCGGCCTGCTCCCAGATCTCAGGCCCTGTGGTATTCCTGTGGGCTTCCGGGTTGGCAGGGTTTACAAACTGCCCCAGTATCACTGCCCCGGGAATGGATGCTTTTAATTCCTCCGCCTTTTCGATGGCGCCTTCCATGCCCTTGGCGCCATCCGTCAGTACCAGCTCCGCCCCATATGCCCCCAGGAGGGCGCGCCGCTCCATGCTCATGGTATCCGGAAGGGTGAGAATGGCACGGTAGCCCTTTGCCGCCGCTACAGCCGCAAGCCCAATACCGGTATTGCCCGAGGTGGGCTCTATAATGGTTGCCCCCGGCTTTAAGTCCCCCTTCTTCTCCGCGTCCTCCACCATGGCTAAGGCCACACGGTCTTTCACAGAGCCTGCAGGGTTTAAATATTCCAGTTTTACCAGAATGTCCGCTTTCCCTGCCCCTGCCTGTTCCCCATAACGGCTGGCCCGAAGGAGGGGCGTCCCCCCAATCAGCTCCAATGCGCTTTCCTTGATATCACTCATGATTCCCTCCACTTATTACTCTCTTTTTCCCTGGCCTGGCACCGGGGCTGGCAGGTAACTGTTACAGCCCTTTCACCGCATCCTCCAGCCTTTTTAAAGCCTGTTCCAGAATCTTCCGGGGACAGGCGGCATTGACTCTTTGGAAGCCCTCCCCTGCATCCCCGAACATAGCGCCGGCATCCAGCCACAGCCCTGCTTTCTTCACCACCAGTTCTTCCAGCTGGTTGTTTGTAAGCCCCAGCTCCCGGAAATCCAGCCATGCCAGATACGTGCCTTCCGGCTTGTTCATCCTTATCTCCGGGATATGGGCATCTATGTACTCTTTCATATAATCCAGATTACCTTCAATATATTTCAGGGCTCCCTGGTACCACTCTTCCCCATGTCCATAAGCCGCCTGGCAGGCTGCGATCCCTGCGGCGTTTAACTGGCTGTACCCGGCAGCCTCTATCTGCTTTTTAAAAGGATGCCGCAGCGCCGGTGACGGTATCAGGATATTAGACACCTGCAGCCCTGCAATATTAAAGGTCTTACTGGGTGCCGTACAGACAACGGAAATGTCCTTGTACGCTTCCTTCACCCCGGCAAAAACATGGTGTTTCCCCTGGTATACAAAATCCGCGTGGATCTCATCGCTGACCACGGCCACATGGTGCCTCAGGCAGATATCCCCTACGGCGGCCAGCTCCTCCTTTGACCACACCCGTCCCACCGGATTATGGGGATTGCACAGCAAAAACAATTTGATATGGTTCCTGATAATTTTTTCCTCAAAGTCCTCAAGGTCCATATGGTAGTTTCCCTCCTGGTCACATACCAGGGTATTGCTCACCACCACCCGTTTATTATTCGTCACCACGCCGCTGAAAGGATAATAGACTGGCTGCTGTATGAGCACCGAATCCCCCACATTGGTAAATGCCCGCACTGCCATGGAAAGGGCAAAAACCACCCCAGGCGTTTTTACAAGCCATCCGGGATCGATCTCAAAATCATGATGTTTCTTAAACCATGACCAGAGGGCGTCAAAATACCCGCTCCCAGTATCATTATACCCGTAGATCCCATGTTCCGCCTGGGCTTTCAGTGCCTCCTGAATATAAGAGGAAACCTGAAAATCCATATCCGCCACCCACAAAGGCAGGGCATCTTCTGGGATCTCCTTATTGCTTTCAAAATCATACTTTAAACAGCCTGTGTTCCTTCTGTCTATTATCCTGTCAAAATCCAGGTTTTTCTCCGCCATTTCTTTACTCCTCCATTTGTATCCTTTTTTGCCAAAGCAGTGGCTGCACTTCCACAGGTTAGAAAACGATCTCATATTTCAGAAGATATTCCGGCGTTTCCGGTTCCAGTTCCCTTTCCCCTGTGGCGCGAAACCCTGCGGCTTCATAGAACCTTCTGGCAGGCATGTTTTTCTCCAACACCCACAAAAAGGCCAAATCCGCCCCCTGGCTGCGGGCTTTCTCTAAAAAATATCCCATAAGGCGCTTTCCGATCCCCTGTCCCTGGAAAAAATATTCCACATACAGTTCCTTCAACTGAAAAGCTTTCCGCCCGCCCTGGCACTGCTCCCCTACATGCAGCAGTCCCCGCACAATACCATCGTCATAAACATACATTCCCTCTAAAGCCTCCGGTTCATCCCGAAAGCGCAGCCCAAGTCCCAGCACTGACAGTTCATTAAAAGAAACCCTATCGTTCCTGAAGATCCCCCGGTAGGCACACCTTTTAGCAAAGACTAAGATCTCCGCCAGCCTTGAGGCATCCTGGCTCCCTGCCCTTCTTATCATACCACCCTCCATGACGGGGCGTTTTCCCCAACCAAGATCATATCACTATCTGTGTGAAATATCCATTTCTTTTTACAGCCGCCCGGAAAGGGCCAGGCAATCACATTTCCCAGACCCAAAGAATTATTTTATCGTCCAATAGCCATCGTAAGCATATCCCGTCTTACCTTCCAAAAAATGCTCCGACTTGGTAAATCCCGCCTTTTGGGCCGCCTTCATTCTTTCTACTGCATAAATGGGGACTTTCGTAAGTATTCCCTCACAGCCCAGCATTTCCGGGATATGGGGGAGGACGAGCATGATAATATCGTACAGAATATCCTCTTTTTCGTAATCGCTTCTCACATCGGCCCTTAAAATTCCCATATTGTTGAATTCATCACTGGAAGCCCTCAAACATAGTTCCACTGTCCCAATCACACATTTGATTGTCCGGTCAACGATAGAAAGCCGGGCAAACCAGCCGTTTTCATATGACATCTTCCAAAAGCCAAGGGCCTGGGCCATTCTTTCCTTTGTGGGATAGTAAAAATTATCCCCGTCACAATTATCACTGTTAAAAAAAGGCAACGCATTTTTATCACTGTAAACCTTTAATAAATCATCGCAGTCCTGATCTTCAACCAGCCTTAATAAAAATCTCCTGCTTTCTAATACCTGGCACTTTTCGTATATCATATGGGCACAGCCTCCTGTCAAATTATTTTGGCCCCGGGGCATGGACTGGAAAAAGTATGCCCAAACACGCTCCAGCATCCCCCCGTCCCTCCGCCACACCCAGCCCGGAAAAACGCGGGATCCGGGAATGGCATCAACATTATAACACAATACCTATAGGAATTGCCAACTGTATTTGGCAACATAATATGGCAAATGATAATTAATGAAATTTTCTGGAAATATAAGAATGATTGTGTTATCCTATTAGGAATAAATCGAAATTGGATGAACCAAAAAATGGTGGCAGGAAAGAGAAACAGGTATCTGGCCTGCCAAATAACATTGCCACAGAAAACAGACCTGATGGAGGTATGGGTATGAAGAAACCACTGCCAATCGGCATTGAAAATTTCGAAGATATGGTGACATCCGGCTATTACTATGTGGATAAAACACTATTTATCAAAGAACTTTTAGACTTAGGCGGAAAAGTGAACCTGTTCACCCGTCCAAGACGTTTCGGAAAAACCCTGAATTTAAGCATGCTCCGGTATTTCTTTGAGGATACCGGCGATACAGGTAAAAATGCACAAAATAAAGCGCTCTTCCAGGGGATGAAGATCCTGGGCGCGGGGGATGCCTATACGTGCCATATGGGAAAATACCCCGTGATGAACTTAACATTAAAGTCAGCAAAGCAGAAAAATTATAGCAGTGCCTATTTTTCCATCCAGTCCGGGATCGCCGCTGAGTTTGAAAGGCACAGAGCGGTTGTGGAACAGGGGAAAGAATACCTTTCCCCCAAGGAGTACCAACGCTATATGGAAATTGCTGAGGAACGGGCCAGGGAAGAAGAAGTTGGCAGCTCCCTATTGCTCTTTTGCCGGTGCCTGTATAAAATTACCGGAAAAAAAGTGGCAATCCTCATTGATGAATACGATGTCCCCCTGGAAAATGCCTATTTCAGGGGTTTTTTCCGCGACTATATGTATGACCTGAATGCAAACCTCAATGCTTTCCCCCGCCCATACTGGATCAATACCAGTTCCAATGACATTATCAGGGATTTGGTCGCCAAGGCTGGCCGGGAAACAAAAGGGCAGATCGAAACACTGCTGAAAGGGGACACCATAGACATCCAAGTCCATGAAGAGGTTACTTACACTGATATGGGCGGCAACGGCGATAACCTGTGGAATTTTCTTTATTTTACAGGGTATCTGACCAAGGAAAAGGAATATTTTAAAGACAAATATGTGTTCCTGAAAGCCCGCATCCCTAACATTGAAGTTATGACGATTTATGAAAATACCATCCTTAACTGGATGAAAGAACTGATAAAAGGAGAGGATTTCAGGGATTTCTACCGTGCAATGGAAGAAGGTGACGGACAAAGGATGAGGGACATCTTAAGTGCACAGCTTTTCCGCACCATCAGCTTCTACGACAGCGCGGAAAACTTTTATCATGGCTTCCTTACAGGAATCCTAAGCCAGAGCGAGAATTATCTAGTAAAATCCAACCGGGAGTCCGGAAACGGACGCCCAGACATTATTGTAAAAAGCCCTTCCCTGCGGAGCAGATCCTTTATCCTGGAGTTAAAGGTTTCAGACGCCATTGACTGCCTGGAAGCTGACGCAGAAAAAGCCCTGCAGCAGATATATAGCCAAAAATACCAGGAGGAATTAAAAACGGAAGGTTACCGAAAAATTGACTGTTATGGCATATCCTTTTACCAGAAGGACTGTGAGGTCCGGTTTGGGGCCGGGAAATGGCAGGATAAAAGCAGCATTGGGAATACTGAAAATTGATTTCCAAGCCCCTTCATTTGCCTTGACAAATCCCCAAAACAGCGGTATATTACTATCACTTTACAACATACAATTTTTTGACGGTTTTGTCACGGGGTACGCCATGAAAAATTTATTAAATTACCAGACTTCGGAATATGACTGCGGGCCTGTTACCATATTAAACGGCATCCGCTATCTGTTTGAACGGGAGGAGATCTGCCCCGAGATCATTAAATTTATTATGTCTGTGTGCATGGATACATACAATGAAGCCGGGGAGCCCTGCAGGCACGGCACTTCAGCCGCTGCCCTAAATTATGTCTCATGCTGGCTGAACCATTTCGGCCAGGTAAAAAATTTTCCCATCCACTGTGAGTATTTTTCAGGAAAAGAAGTAGCCATCACACCAAAAAGCCCCATCACCGCCGCCCTTTCCAAAGGCGGCGTGGTTCTGCTACACCTTTTTCTGGATGTAGGCCATTATGTGCTGCTAACAGGAATTGAAAATGGAAGGGCCCTGCTTTTCGATCCCTTTTATGAAGAACTGACCGACCCGGAGCTGGATGAAGAATACCATACTGATGAAATTATTTTCATTACCGACCAGCCCAAACGGGCAAACCGTTCTGTTGCCATTGACCGCCTAAACCGTTTTACAAAAGGCTACTATGAAATGGGGGACTTCTGTTGCCGCCAGGCACTGGCCATGTACCATGGTTCCCCGGTTTAACGCAGTATAAAACCATCATCCTTTCCCGCTTCTGGACGTACAGGGGAAAAAATAAGCAGCAATCTGTTTTCCTGTCACAGACTGCTGCTTAAATTTTTCCCCTATATGGTGAATATGGCCTAAAGGTAGATGGCAGGGCTTTTGTCCTATTTATCCCTCCTGCTGCCTTGCCCCATCCCGTTTACGCCTGCCGGGCTGTCCAATATACGGCCAAGCCTGCTAAAGAGCATAAACCCTGTCACAGACGCCGCCAGGATATCGCTTACAGGCTCCGCCACAAATACCCCGAATACCTTATTGGAGAAAAGGAAAGGCAGTACAAAAATCAGGGGAATCAAAAGCACCAGCTTACGCAGGCAGGCCATCAGCAGGCTGATTTTTGCCTGGCCTAAGGCCATAAAGGTCTGCTGGCAGGAAACCTGCACCCCAGTGGAAAAAATGCCCGCCATGTAAATCCGCATTGCCCAGACAGTATATTCTACCAAAGAAGCATCGCTGCTGAAAATATTTGCAAACATGCCCGGCATAAGCATCATCAACAGCCACATCACCGTTGCAAAGCCAGTGCAGGCGGTAAACTGGCAGATAAACGCACGTTTCACCCTCTCCTTCTTCCCTGCCCCATAATTATAGCTCATGATCGGCTGCCCGCCCTGGCAGATCCCCTGTATAGGCAGCGTTATCAGCTGGCTGCAGGAAGAGATAATGGTCATGGCGCCTACTGCCACATCACCGCCATACCGCGAAAGGCTGCTGTTAAAGCTGATGTTCAGGATACTTTCCGTGCTTAACATTACAAAAGTGGAAATCCCCAGCCCAAGGCAGGGCAATATGATCTCTGGCACAATCTTCATATCCGGCAGGGTAAGCCGCAGCAGGGTGCGCCGCCCTTTCAAAAAGCTGACCACCCACACAGCGCTTACCGCCTGGCTGATAACTGTAGCCACTGCCGCTCCCCTTACGCCCATGCCAAACCCGAATATCAAAATCGGGTCCAATATAATATTGCACACCGCGCCTACCACTGTAGTGGCCATGCTGAACCTGGCAAACCCCTGGGTAGTGATAAAAGGGTTCAGCCCCATCACCACCATCACAAACACAGTTCCCAGAATATAAATACGCGCATATGAAAGTGCATAGGGCAGCGTCACGCTGCTGGCACCGAAAAGCCGCAAAAGCTGCGGTGCAAATATGTAAAACGAAACCGTCAGCAGCACGGCAAAAATCATCAGCACCGAAAAACAGTTCCCCAGAATTTTCTGCGCTTGTGCCCTGTCATTTTTTCCCATGGCAATGGCCGCCCTGGGTGCGCCGCCGGAACCTGCCAGCATGGCAAAGGCATTTATCATCATCAATATGGGCAGAAAAAGGCCCACGCCGGTGAGGGCAGACGCCCCTGCGCCAGGAATATGCCCTATATAAATCCTGTCCACAATATTGTAAAGCATGTTGATCAACTGCGCCACCACTGCAGGTATGGCCAGGCCCAGCATCAGCCTTGGCACACTGCCGCTCCCCATATCCTGTACACTACTTTTATTTGCCATTTGCAAACCTCCTAATTCCAGTACCGCCCCTCACACCACCCACTGGCTGGGGGCATATTCTCCTGCTCTGCTTTTATGCAATCCAATAAGCCCGGAATGTAAATCAGCGATTACAAATCCGGGCCTTTTTATTGCCCATGTTTCCAAATAACCCTTACTGCTCCATCTGCCTTCCCAGAAAGCCTGCCGCCGATTGGATCAGCTTCTGCTCCACTTCGCCCATTTTCCCTTTTTCCGCGTTGTCAATCAAAACAACCCCGCCAATCATATCCCCCTCGCAGATAATCGGGCTGATGGCTTCCTGCTGGAACTCATCAGTAACATCCTGGGTAATAGGAATAAAATCAGAATCCTCCTTTGAGGCAATCACCACTTCCCTTTTGTTCAGCTTCTCCTCCAGCTCCTTGCTGATGGACTTCCCCAGGATGCTTTTAAACCCGCCGGAAACCGCAATAAACTGATCCCTGTCAGCGATCAGCGCCGTTCTCCCCGATACCTGGGCAAGGCTTTCCGCATACTGCTTTGCAAAGGTATTCATCTCGCCAATAGGGGAATACTTTTTTAAAATAATCTCCCCTTCCCTGTCCGTAAATATTTCCAGCGGATCGCTTTCCCGGATCCGCAAAGTACGCCTGATTTCCTTGGGTATTACAATTCGTCCTAAATCATCTATCCGCCTTACAATTCCTGTCGCTTTCATTTATCACTTCCTCCATTCTTCTGGTACCTTTTCGCATTGGTTATGGAGTTATTATCTGTAAAAAATGGAGAATTATTCTGAAATCCTGCCAGAAATTATTTATGCTTTTTCGCTTTCATTTAACCTGTCTATGAGTTTTTTTACCGTCTCTGCCCCCACACCGCCTTTTCCTGCAAAGCTTAAAACCCCGCGCAAAGGCATATCCCGCATCATAGCTTCCATCATTTCTCTTGAAATCGCCTCGCTGGCCGCACTGCCGCCTTCTTCCCCGCCGAACATGCCCTGGGAGAGCAGCCCTTCCACAAACTCCGCCGCCCTAGGATTTTCCATCACATCGCCAAAAGTGGTGTCTTTTGTATAATGCACCGGAAGCGGCGCAGACTGCCCCACATACACATCCTCCTGCAGTACAATATCCCGTGAGGACTTCCCTATCATGATGGTAAAGTCTCCCCCTTCCACATGCCAGTCATGTATTTGGGTATTATAATAGGCAAAGGCCCGTTTTCCCAGGGTAAAGGACACCGTTTTCGTCTCCCCAGGCTTTAACTCCACTTTGGCAAAGCCCCGCAGTTCCTTTTCCGGGCGGATTGCCGTGCTTTCCTTATCCCTTACATAAAGCTGCACCACCTCTTTTCCCAGGCGGCTCCCTGTATTAGCCACCTCCACGGAAACCCTCAGGGTATCCTGCGCCTCCATCCGCCGTTTATCCAGTTTCAGCCCTGAATAAGCGAAAGTAGTATAAGAAAGCCCATGGCCAAAAGGGAATAGCACTTCCATTTTTTTCTTATCATAATAACGGTAACCTACAAAAATGCCCTCCCGGTATTCCACCACATCCTTTTCCCCCGGAAAATTCAGGTAAGAGGGATTATCCTCCAGTTTCAGTGGAAAAGTCTCCGGCAGCTTCCCGCTGGGGTTCACCCTGCCAAAAAGAATATCATACTGGGCGCTTCCCACAGCCTGCCCCCCAAGGTAGCTTTCCAGGACGGCTTTTACTTTGGAAATCCAGGGCATTTCCACCGGGGAGCCATTGTGGAGCACTACAGCCACATCAGGCTGCACCTTTGCCACCTCTTCGATCAAACGGTTCTGGCTGGCTGGCATGGACATATGGGGCCGGTCAAAGCCCTCTGACTCATAGCTGTCCGGAAGCCCTGCAAAAATAACCGCCACATCCGCCTCCGCCGCAGCTTTCACAGCTTCCGCCAATAGCGCCTGGTCCGTCTCCTCCTTGCTGCTGTCATATCCCCTGGCATAAACGATATTGGCATTGCCAGCCGCCGCGTCAAGGGCGCTGGTGATCTTATGGCTGTTGATATGGGAACTTCCGCCCCCCTGATAACGGGGTTTCGCGGCAAATTCCCCGATAAAGGCCACTTTTTTGTCCGTGGCCAGGGGAAGCAGGCTCCCCTCATTCTTTAAAAGCACAAGGCACTCTTCCGCCACTTTCCTTGCCGTCTCATGGTCTTTGTCCCGGTCAAATACGGCTGTCCTGTCCCGGTTTTCCTCAAAACGAAATACAACGGACAAAATCCTCTCCACCGCCCGGTCCAGGATTTCCTCCTTCAGCAGGCCCTTTTCCACCGCCTCCACAATCAGCCTGTCATTGGCTCCCATAGAAGAAGGCATTTCCAGTTCCAGCCCCGCTTCCAGGTCTGCAACCCGGTCATTCACCGCCCCCCAGTCGCTCATCACATAGCCCTCAAAGCCCCACTGGCCCCGGAGCACATCTGTTAAGTACTTTTTATTTTCCGCAGCATAAACGCCGTTGATTTTGTTGTAGGAACACATCACCGTCCAGGGCTTGCCCTGGGTAATTGCCCCTTCAAAAGCCGCCAGGTAAATCTCCCGCAAAGCCCTCCCGTCAATCTGCGCACTTACTGACATCCTTCTGGTTTCCTGGTTATTGGCCAGGAAATGCTTGATGCTGGTTCCTACATTCTGGCTCTGTATCCCTTTGACCAAGGCTCCTGCCATCTCAGAAGCCACTAAAGGGTCTTCTGAATAATACTCAAAATTGCGCCCGCACAAAGGGGAACGCTTAATATTCACCGCAGGGCCTAAAATGACGCTGACACCCTCCGCCTGGCATTCCTTTCCCAGGGCCTCACCCATCTGCTCCAGGAGCTCCCGGTTAAAAGAAGCCGCCGTTGCGCAGCCTGCCGGAAAGCAAACCGCCTTGATGCTCTCGTTCACCCCCAGATGATCCGCCGCCTCATCCTGCTTCCGGAGCCCGTGAGGGCCGTCGGAAACCATTGACGCCGGTATGCCCAGACGCTCCAGGCTCTCTGTATGCCAAAAATCCGCGCCAGAACAAAAGGACGCTTTCTCCCCCAAAGTCATTTGGGCAACCAATTCTTTTATTCTTTCCATAATCCTACCTCCATTCCGCTCCCGTTCTTCCATACTCCCTGATAATCAAATTCCGGTATAAAGCTTTCCCTGGCGGTGTCCCCCTCCTGGATAAAAGCATTCTCCACCCCCAGCCCAATGGCATAATCCACCACTTCCTCATATTCCCTTTTCGTCACTTTCCTGCCAAGTTCCTTCCAGCCGGGATTATCCTTTAACCGCCCAAGGGGCGTATACTGGTTCAGCAGGCTGATATACACGCTGTCCTTGTAAGTCCCATATACATAATCCAGCACAGCCTTTGCGTTCTTCTTATGCCCGGGCAAAAGCAGGTGCCTTACAATAACACCTCTTTGCATCATGCCCTCCCGGCCAAAGGCCGGCTCCCCAACTGCCAGTACCATTTCCTTAAGGGCTGCGCCCGCAACCTGGGGATAATCGGCGGCGTTAGAATATTTTTCCGCCAGCCGGGCATCCATATACTTAAAATCCGTCAGGAAAATATCCACAATGCCCTTTAGCCCCCTGATGGCCTCCACCTTCTCATAACCGCTCCCATTATACACCACAGGGACCTTCAGGCCATTTTCCCGGGCTGTTAATACCGCCCGGGCTACCTGTACCACATAATGGTCTGGCGTCACTAGGTTAATATTCGCCGCCCCAAGCCCCTGGAGCTCCAGGAAAATCTCAGAAAGCCTCTCCTGGGACACCTGCTGCCCCCGCTCCCCTGCCGCAATTTCATAATTCTGGCAATATACACACCTTAAATTACAACCTGAAAAAAATACTGTCCCGGAACCCTGTGTCCCTGAAATACAGGGCTCTTCCCACATATGCAGCGCTGCCCTTGCCAGATAAATCCTCTCATCCATCCCGCAAAAGCCCCTGCCTCCCTCATCCCTCTTAGCCCCGCACTCCCTGGGGCACAGATTACAGGGGCTTACCCTGATACCCTTCCAGTCCATACTGCTCCTTCCACCAGTATACCAAATGTCCATAAGCGGCACATTTGATTAATTTTCTGATATGCCCGGCGTTTCCCCGTAAAGCTCATTCCACTGGTCCCTTGGGATCGCCGTAATATTCCCTACATCATAATAGACCTCATAAAACAGATTAATCCAATAATCCTTATCATCCTCCAGGTCAGAATTATGGGCATCGCTGTATGGGTTCCGGAAAGCCTCCCGGAATTTAGGCACCACCACAATGCCGTCCCCCTGCGGGTCTGCCTTTTCTTCCAAGATCAGCCCAATCCGCTCCTTCTCCTCCCGGTAAATCCTGGCCAGGTTCACCAGATTATCCAGATAAGTAAAAAACAGCCACAGGCACAGGACACTGGCCAGGCCATACCTGGCAGCCTTAAGTGCCAGTTCCCCGTCCCCCACATCCACTATTCCCTGGATACAGCTAATAAACAGGAAAATGCCTGCACCAAAAAACGCCCTGTCCATGGGGGTTGGCGCTATCGCCAGCGCATAACAGGTGGCAAGCGCCGCCACAAGGAACAGGACAGTTTCATTGCAGCGGACCTGATGCCAAAAGACAAGCTTTTTTTGCAACACCAGCAGCACCAGCACAATTGCCAGGATCGCCAGCACCGGAAAAAACAGCTCCCGGATTGTTAAGGTAATTTTGTAAGTGCGTGATAGAAGCCCCACCAGCCCGGTGTACTCCCCCTGGGACATGGTAGCGCTCCTGCTGCGTACCCCGGGCGCACTGACCATTCCCAGAATACCGCAGCACATCCCCAAAATGCCAGTGGCCATAAAGGGATGGATACTGCTTTTGCCCACCTTCCTCTTATACCACCAGAAGTTCATCCCAAACATCAGCGCCAGCAAAAGCCCGCCGCCGGAAGTATTCTCATTGCACCACCCTGCAAGCACGCCAAAAAAGAATGCCGCAGCAGCCAGCGCCCCTTCCCGTTTGATTTTTTCCGGATGGTCAAGAAAATGCCGGTAAAAGGTTACAAACCCCAAAATGATCACACTTCCCCAAAGGTAATTACAAGCCCCGCAGATCCAGAGCATGGTCTGCCCAAAGCTCACCGCATATTTCCAGAAAAATGTGAGGACCAAGAGCAGCACAAACAAGTCCTGCTTCTTCCTGCGCCGGATATTGGCATATACCAAAAGTGCCAGCCCTATAAACATCAGGCTGTTTACCAGGTTAAACACCTGTTTGTTTACCGAAAGGGACAGCCGGACATTGAACTGCCCCACCACCCTGCCGCTGTTGGATAAGTACTCCCCATACTGCTGCTTCACCAGGTCCCAGAAAGAGGATGCCTGGCTTACCTCAATGGCATAAAAATAATCGTCTGACATATAGGGTGTCAGAAGATTGTAGGCATAGATCATCAAAAATGCCACCAGGATTATCAGCCAAAAGATTCGTTTTCTGTTACGTTCTATTAAAACCGCCACTTGATTTTTCCTTTCTTTTCCATATTGTTCTTATTTTAACAAAACCGGACAAGGAATGCAATGATACCGGCGCGTTCTTTTCCATCTTCATATAGTGTCCCGATAAAAAATGTGCTATACTGTAGGAAGCCGCAAGCCAAACAAAAAACAGGAGATTTTTATGAACGAAAAAGTACTGGCCACATTAGAATACAATAAAATTATTCAATTATTAACCCAGAAAGCTACCTCTGACCCTGGGCGCGCCATGTGCCGGGAACTAAAGCCCCAGATGGATTTAGAAGACATCCGGCTTGCCCAGCAGCAGACGGCGGACGCCCTTTCTATGCTCTTTGCCAAGGGCTCCACCTCCTTCGGCGGGAACCGTGATGTGGGATTTTCCCTGCGCAGCCTGGAAATCGGCAGCACCCTGTCCGCACCGGAGCTTTTAAAGATCGCAGGGCTTTTGGACAATGTAAACCGGATCAAAGCCTACGGCAGGGGCGTCCGGGAAGAAGAGGCCCAGACCACCTTAACAGAATATTTCCAGAACCTGGAACCCCTCACCGGGCTTTCAAGCGAAATCAACCGCTGCATCCTTTCAGAGGAAGAAATAGCCGACGACGCCAGCCCGGGGCTTAAGCATGTGCGCCGTTCCATCCAGATCACCGGGGATAAGATCCATTCCCAGCTTGTATCCATGGTCAACGGCTCCTGCCGCAGCTACCTGCAGGATGCCGTAATCACCATGAGGGATAACCGGTACTGCATTCCCGTTAAATCTGAATACAAAAACCAGGTGCCTGGCATGGTCCACGACCAGTCCTCCACTGGCTCCACCTTTTTCATTGAGCCCGCCGCCGTTGTCAATTTAAACAACCAGCTCCGGGAGCTTGCCATAAAGGAAAAAGAAGAAATTGAGGCAGTCCTTGCAGATTTAAGCGCCCAGGCAGCAGGCCACCTTCCGGAAATCAAAGAAAACCAGCAGATCATGACTTTCCTGGACTTTGTGTTCGCCAAGGCGTCCCTTGCCCTGGATGAAAACGCCACCATGCCCCTTTTTAACCAGAACCGGTATATCAACATCCGTAAAGGGCGGCATCCCCTGCTCCCTGCCAAAAAGGCAGTCCCCATTGACATCTGCCTGGGGAAAGACTTTGACCTTCTCATCGTCACCGGGCCTAACACCGGTGGAAAAACAGTCTCCTTAAAAACTGCAGGGCTTTTTACCCTGATGGGACAGGCGGGGCTGCACATCCCGGCGCTGGACCGCTCGGAGCTTTCCCTGTTCCGGGAAGTATTCGCGGATATCGGCGATGAGCAAAGTATCGAGCAAAGCCTGAGTACCTTTTCCTCCCATATGACCACCATCGTCTCTATTTTGAAAAATGCAGACGAGGATTCCCTGTGCCTGTTTGACGAGCTGGGGGCAGGCACCGACCCTACCGAAGGGGCAGCCCTTGCCATCGCCATTTTGGACCACCTCCACACAAGGGGCATCCGCACGATGGCTACTACCCACTACAGCGAGCTGAAGGTTTACGCCCTCTCCACCGGCTTTGTGGAAAATGCCTGCTGTGAATTTAATGTGGAGACCCTGGCACCCACCTACCGGCTGCTGGTGGGGATCCCTGGGAAAAGCAATGCCTTTGCCATTTCCTCCAAGCTGGGGCTGCCGGATTACATCATCAACGCCGCCAAAGGGCAGATTACCACAGAAGAAAAAAGCTTTGAAGACCTGCTGGCGGATTTGGAAAACAGCCGGGTCACCATAGAAAAGGAGCGGCTGGAAATCGCCTCCTACAAGGAAGAAATCAAGACCCTGAAGGAAAAACTCCAGGCCAAAAACGAAAAAATAGACAATGCCAAAGACAGGATCCTTAGGGATGCCAATGAGCGGGCAAGGGAAATCCTCCAGGAAGCCAAGAATGTTGCCGATGAAACCATCCGCGTCTACCAGAAAGCAGGCCCAGGGGCATCCCTGAAAGACCTGGAAAAAACCAGGGAACGCCTGCGGGGGGAAATCGGCAAGAAAAACGAAAAACTGTCCCTGAAATCCGGGGAGGCCAAGAAGGAAAAGGAACTAAAACCCGGGCAGCTTAAAATTGGCGACAGCGTGAAAATCCTTTCCATGGGGCTTAAGGGAACCGTAAGCACCCTGCCGGACCATAAAGGAAACCTTTTCGTCCAGTGCGGCGCCATGCGCTCCCAGGCAAATATAAAGGATATCGCCCTTACAGGGGAAGCCGCTCCCGCCCCTGCCCCGCAAAGAAGCCACACGGGTAAAGTGAAAATGTCCAAAGCCCTTTCTATCTCCCCGGAAATCAACCTCCTTGGCAAAACCGTGGACGAAGCTTTAGCGGAGCTGGACAAATATTTAGACGACGCTTACCTCTCCCGCCTTTCCACTGTAAGGGTCGTGCATGGGAAAGGCACCGGCGCTTTAAGAAACGCTGTGCACGGGCACTTAAAACGGATCAAATATATAAAATCCTACCGTCTGGGAGAATACGGGGAAGGGGATGCAGGCGTCACCATCGTCTCTTTCAAAGAATAATGATACTTACGTCCCAATGGGCGGGCGTAATGGCCTGTTTGAAAAATGCCCCGGGTTGGGGAGGTGTTTTTTAACCAGGTGCCAGGAATAAGGAGTTTGAAATGGTAAATAAACAGAAAATATTAATTGTAGACGACGACAGTAACATTGCGGAGCTGATTTCCCTGTACCTGACCAAAGAATGCTTTGAGACCATGATTGCAGGGGATGGTGAAACCGCCCTGCTTCTGGCAGATTCTTTCGCCCCAAACCTGATCCTGCTGGACCTGATGCTGCCCGGCATTGACGGCTATCAGGTCTGCCGGGAAATCCGCGCCAAATCCGCCATCCCCATTATCATGCTCTCTGCCAAGGGAGAAATCTTTGACAAGGTGCTGGGGCTGGAGCTGGGGGCGGATGACTACATGGAAAAGCCCTTTGATTCCAAAGAGCTTGTGGCAAGGGTAAAAGCGGTGCTGCGCAGGTATAAGCCTGCCTCCCCCACTGCTGCTGCCCCGGACATTAAATGTGTGGAATACCCGGACCTGGTGGTCAACCAGACCAACTATTCCGTGGTTTACATGGGGAAAACCGTTGAAATGCCCCCCAAGGAGCTGGAGCTTCTCTATTTCCTGGCCTCCTCCCCCAACCATGTTTTTACCAGGGAACAGCTCCTGGACCAGATTTGGGGCTATGAATACATTGGCGATACCAGGACCGTGGACGTGCATATCAAACGGCTGCGGGAAAAAATCAACGACCATGCAGGCTGGCGGATCGCCACCATCTGGGGTATCGGTTATAAATTTGAGGTGAGGCAATGAGAAAAACCCTCTACCTGAAGTTCCTGCTGGCTTACCTGATCTTCGCCTTTTTTGGCTTTGTGGTGGTGGCTACCTTTGTAAGCAGCATGACCATAGAACAGCTTAAGCGGGAACGGGCGGATGCCCTCTACCGGGAAGCGACCTTAATCGCCAATACCTACGCCTCAGACTTATATAACGTGGAAACTTCCCTGGACACGGTCAAAAAACAGCTTGACGCCCTGGATGCCTATCTCGGCGCAACCTTGTGGATCATCAACCCCTCGGGGCTTTTGATCCTGGACTCACGGGCACCCATTGACGTGGAAAACGAAACCGTAGTTTCCGGCTTTGACCCTACAGTGACAGAAAATTCTTACTATACTATAGGTAATTTTTTCGATAGCTTTACGGAAGAGCAGCTCAGCGTCTTCGCCCCCATTACTTCTAATTATAAGGTCCGGGGCTATGTGGTGATCCACTATCCTATGAGCAATATCTCCGCCTCGGGCAACAACCTGTTAAATATTTCTTACCTGATGCTGGTCATATTGTTCCTGCTCTCCCTGATCATTCTGATTTTCTTTACGGAGATGGTTTATCTCCCCCTGCGCAGGATCACCGAAGCCACAGAACAGTATGCTGCCGGAAACATGCACTATGAATTTCAGATTGACAGCGAGGACGAAATCGGTTACCTGGGGGCAACCCTCTCCTACATGGCCAGTGAAATCGCCCGTTCCGAGGATGACCAGAAGAAGTTTGTAGCCAATGTCTCCCACGACTTCCGCTCTCCCCTTACCTCCATCAAGGGTTACCTGGAAGCCATGTTAGACGGCACCATACCGCCGGAGCTGTACGAAAAATACCTTACCATCGTACTCAATGAGACGGAACGGCTTACCAAGCTCACCAACGGGCTTCTAACCCTGAACAATCTAAACACCAAAGGAATGCTTTTAGACAAGGGCATTTTTAATATCAATAAGGTTATCCGCAATTCCGCCGCCTCCTTTGAGGGAACCTGCAAAAGCAAGACCATTGCTATTGAGCTGATCCTCACAGGGGACGAACTTTTTGTCAACGCGGATATGGTTAAAATCCAGCAGGCCCTATACAACCTTCTGGATAACGCTATCAAGTTCAGCCGCCCGGACTCCATCATTAAGATCGAAACCACAGAAAAGCACAACAAGATTTTCGTATCTGTAAAGGACAGCGGCATCGGCATACCCAAAGACGACCTGAAGCTGATCTGGGACCGTTTCTACAAATCCGACTCTTCCCGCGGGAAAGACAAAAAAGGCACCGGGCTGGGTCTTTCTATCACAAAAGAAATCATCCACGCCCACGGGGAGCACATTAACGTAATCAGCACAGAAGGCGTAGGGTCAGAATTTATATTTTCCCTGCCCCTGGCAGAGGAAGAAAACGAGGATTAAATCTAATTATGAATATTATTTTACATCAGCCTGAAATACCCGCCAACACGGGTAACATTGGAAGGACCTGCGCCGCCACCGGAACCAGCCTTCACCTGATTGAGCCCCTGGGCTTCCGTATCACCGAAAAAGACCTAAAACGTGCCGGGATGGATTACTGGGACCAGCTTGACGTAACCAGGTATATGAACTTCGGCGAATTAAAAGCCAGGCATCCCGGTGCCAGGATCTGGATGGCCACCACCAAGGCCCGGCGGGCCTATACGGAAGTCTCCTACAGCCCTGGGGACTTCCTTATGTTCGGAAGAGAAAGCGCCGGAATACCGGAGGAACTGTTGGTGGACTATGAGGAAACATGTATCCGTATCCCCATGCTTCCCCAGATCCGCTCCCTGAACCTTTCCAACTCTGTTGCCATTGTCCTATATGAAGCGCTGCGCCAACAGAATTTCTCACAGCTACAGCGGGAAGGGACGCTCCATCAGCTAAGCTGGAAAACCCCAAAATAATTTACTCCCAAAATCCCATAAAACAGCCCCTCCTCCTGCGTATATTTTATAGATGAATCAAACGCAGGAGGATAATTTATGAAGAAAATTTACGTATCATTATTTATGGGGATTTTTCTTTTGGGGCTTACCGGATGCGGGAACCTCACCCCCGACAATATGGCGGCAGTAGAGGCTTCGGCAGAAGCCACCGGACAGGCTCCCTCCGGGCAGCAGCCCACCCCCGCACCACTTCCCCTTTCCGGCTACTCCCCCAACTCTATCACTGTAAACAGCAGCGAAAAAGTGGCAGTTGTCCCGGACATTGCAGAAATTACCTATTCCGTCCGCACCCAGGCAGGCACAGCGGCAGACTGCCAGCAGCAAAATGCCCAGTCTGTAAACCAGGTGATTGCCCTTTTAGAAAGCCTTGGCATCGCCGAAAGCTCTATCCAGACCTCCGGCTACCATATGAACCCGGTCTACAATTACAGCGGCAGTACCCCACGCCTTACCGGCTATGAGGCAGACACCACCCTTACGGTGTCGGATATTCCCATAGAAGGGCTTGGCAATATCCTGTCCCAGTCTGTAGCAAACGGCATTAACACTGTCCAGTCCATCACCTACATGGCAAGCAAATACGACGAAAGCTACCAGGCAGCCTTAACCGCCGCCGTAGAATCCGCCCGCCAGAAAGCCCAGGCCCTGGCTGGGGCAGCAGGCCAGCAGATTGGTGCCGTAATAAAAATCCAGGAAACCAGCGGCTACTCCCAGGCACGGTACTCTGACGCCGCCCTCACCAATGGCTACCGCTCCGCTTCCATGAAAGCTGAAGCGCTTATGGAGGATATGGCAGGCATCATGCCAGGAGAAATTCAGGTGGAGGCAAGCATTGTGGTGGAATACCAGCTTTATTAACTTATCAAATGGCTCTTGCCTTTCAGAAGCCAACGATTAAGGCAGTAACAGCCCGGGCAGAAAAATATACCATAACCCTTATGGGGCGAAACCACGAAATATTTTCCTGTCTGGGCAAAGCCTTATCCCCCTCATACACATGGCAGCCCCTGAAATTAAAATCCAGGCTAAATCCCAAGTTCCTTATACATTTTTTCTCTGTGCTCTGCATCCTCAGCGGCTTTCACCAAATCCTCCAGGCGGGACTGCCCAGTAAGGGCAACAATAAGCCTGCCCATCCTTTCGCTTTCCCGGGCTTTTCCTTCAAGTATCCCTTCAGCCCTTCCTTCCTCTTTTCCCTCGATTCTTCCTTCCATACGCTCGTCCGCAAGCCATTCCCTTATCCCCTGGCACATATTGACCTTCCCGCCTTCCTTGTGCTTTTCTTTCCATTTGAACATGGTTTCTCCCTCCCCCGCGTAAGCCGCTACCATATCATATGCCTCTTCGTCCAGCAGCCCATATGCCTGCTCCTGATCCAGAAGTTCTTTGATTTTTTGCTTGTCCCTGGAAAACCGGATAAAGTCAAATACCTGTTTCACATCTGTCCGGAACATATCCGTACTCTCAAGCCTCCTGACTTCTACGATATGAAGCTGATAGTTGGACACTTTTTCCTTAAGTTCTTCAGGTATACCTGAAAAATTAAGCAGGCCATGAAGATCCCTTGCCCCATCCCAGGCTTCCTCCCCATAATACAGAACAAAAGTGGTTGTAGGAAGCAAACAGCTTTCTCTCCTGAAACCATACATATATTCCCCGCGGCTTAACCCCTTACTGTCCCTTCTTACCTGCCTGCGGATTTCTGCCGCCTGGCGCCCGTACTCTCCCGCATCATATCCCATCACCCGAAGAGCCAGGGCATAGTCAATTTCCTCCTGGTTCTCAATGCCTATCATGGCAAAATTCATGCCAAAAGCTGTTTTCCTCATCAAATCACGGTATTTTGCCGTAATTCTTTTCCCCTTTCCCCCAAGCCCCCTGCGCTTGCCGGACAAGATTTTCGTGTCTGCCTGGTACAAGTCTTTTCCCCTGACAAAAGGTATCCCATTACAGCCAATACCATTAATAATATCGGCATAGCGCTCATTGTCAGAAAAAAATGCACCGCTTATAACATCTTTTTCCAATTTTTCCCTCCTATAGCAGGAGCTTCCCGGAAACCTCCTGCCCTTTTCCATATTTATTAGGTGATTGAAAGCATAGATTTCCTGAAATTCGTCTGACACCCCGCCCTTTGGGAAAACGGGACGGATAAAGATGGCACATAGCCTTGATAAACAGAAATATTTTATGCTTTTGAATTATACTATCATACTTAATAACGATATGCAAGGCATTTGGGGCCAAAACTGCACCATGTCCATTGTCTTCTGAGGCATACTTTAGAAAAAGCATTCATTTGAATGCCCAAAAAATAACACTTAAAAGCACATAAGTGTCTTTCAAGTGTTATTTTCAGGTGTATTGCTATTATCAACAGGACAGCCCTTTAACGCGTCCTTTTACTTTTTAAGCCTGCCAATAAATGCACTTATCTTTTCTAATGCAATTTTCAGGTTTTCCAGGGAGTAGGCGTAGGAAATCCGGAGGAACCCCTCCCCACACTCCCCAAAGGCTGTTCCCGGCACCACCGCTACTTTTTCCTCTGCAAGGAGCCTGCTTGCAAATTCCTCACTGGTCATGCCAAATTCCTTAATGCACGGGAACACATAGAAAGCCCCATATGGCTCAAAACATTTCAGCCCCATTTCCTTAAAGGCATGTATCAAAAACCGCCTTCTCTGGTTGTAGGCCCCCCGCATCATGGCCACGTCATCATCCCCGTTGCGCAAAGCTTCCACTGCCGCATACTGGCTGGTAGTCGGCGCACACATAATGGCAAACTGGTGTATCTTCAACATCTGCTCCATAATGGCTTTGGGTGCGCAGGCATAGCCCAGACGCCAGCCGGTCATGGCATATGCCTTGGAAAAACCATTAATCAGGACGGTTCTCTCCTGCATTCCGGGAAGGCTTGCAATAGAAACATGCTTCTCCTTATAAGTCAGCTCCGCATAAATTTCATCGGAAATTACAAAAATATCCTTCTCCCGGATAACCTCCGCGATAGCTTCCAGATCCCCTTTTTCCATGATTGCCCCTGTAGGGTTATTGGGGAAAGGCAGTATCAGCACTTTCGTCCTGTCCGTAATGGCATCCAAGAGCTCCTTAGCAGTAAGCCGGAATTCATTTTCCTCCTTCAGTTCAATAATCACAGGGCACGCGCCTGCCAGAATGGCGCAAGGCTCATAAGATACATAACTTGGCTGGGGAATCAGCACTTCCTCCCCCGGGTTAACCATTGCCCGGAGGGCAATATCAATGGCCTCCGAGCCGCCCACTGTCACCAGCACCTCCCCCGCCTGGTCATAGGAAATCCCCTGGGTTCTTAGTATGTACCTGGCAATCTCTGTTTTCAGTTCTTTCAGCCCTGCATTTGAGGTATAAAAAGTCCTTCCCTTCTCTAGGGAATAAATTCCCTCGTCCCTGATATGCCAGGGAGTGTCAAAATCCGGTTCCCCCACCCCCAGGGAAATCGCATCGTCCATCTCACTGACAATATCAAAAAATTTCCGGATGCCAGAGGGCTTAATCGTAACAACTTTATCTGCTAACGGGTTTCTCATGGTGTCACCTTCTCCCTGGTATCCTCATACTTTTTGGTCAATATGGTTCCGTGATCCTTATATTTCTTCAAAATAAAGTGGGTGGCTGTGCTAAGGACCCCATCCAGTGTGGAAAGCTTATCTGAAACAAAGCTGGAAACCGCTTTTAAGGATTTCCCCTCTAAGGTTACCAGAAGGTCATACCCGCCTGAAATCAGATATACGCTGTTTACCTCCGGGTATTTGTATATCCGCTCTGCAATATTGTCATACCCCTGCCCCCTCTGGGGTGTGATCCGCACCTCAATAAGGGCCGTCACTTTTTCTATAGAGGTTTTTTCCCAGTCTATCATTGTGTGGTAACCGCAGATAACCCCTTCCTCCTCCATTGCCTTCAACTCATTGGCAACCGCAATTTCCTCAACACCTAATATCACCGCCAGTTCTTTCATATCTATGCGGCTGTTTTTTTCTATGATAGTCAAAATCTTCTCTCTCATCCTAAAATCCTTTCTTATTTTACAGTCCCGTTTCTAGTCCCGGAGCTTCACTCCCTGCTCCCTTTATTCTATGCCTGGAATACTTTATATATTTCATCCGGTACAGGCGGCCCCAGGTATCTTGTCTCATCTTTGTTGCAGACAATTTTGTCATTGCTTCCGTTGGTTTTCCCAATCACTGCCGCCGAAATCCCCGCTCCTTCCAACTGTTCCGCCAGATATTCCCCCTGCCTGGTAAGCATAAGGAGGGCTCCCCCGGATATCAGCCCATAGGGATTCAGATTGTAAAACTCGCACACTTCAATGGTTTCCTGCCTTACCGGAATTTTTTTCAGGTTCACACAAAGTCCGACGCCTAACTTCTGGGATACTTCCCACAATGCACCGAAGATGCCCCCGCACCTTACATCATGCATTGCATAAACGCCGGACTTCTGGGCTATGGCCGCCTCCGGCGCAACAGACAAATACTTCCCCTGCTCCCTTGCCCCTCCCAGTAAACCCGCCGGATAGCGCCCCAGAAGCTCTTGTTCCCTTTCTGATGCAATAAGGAAAGCTCCCTCCATGCCAATCCACTTGCTCATTACAATATCCAGCCCCTGAAAGCTTTCCGGCGGGCTTTGTGTTTCCATCCTTCCCTTGCCCAGGGCCGTTGCTGTAATCACCGGGACCTGGACCTTGGCGCTCACCTCCGTATGCCCCCCTGCAATTTGCATCCCCAGCTCCCTGCCGCATTCGTCCGCCTGCCTCACCCATTCCCTTAAATGCTGCTCCTGGGTTTCCTCTGGCAACGTCAGGGAAAGGGTTACCGCTACAGGGTGTGCCCCTGCTGCTGCCAGATTGTTGGCCGCGGCCATTACAGCCAGATATGCCGCCCTTTTAACAGGCAGCGCTATGGTCTGGGTGGAGGCTGCCACCCCCATTTCCTCCCCAGGCCCCGGAACCGGATTTTCCCATGCCAAAAAGGCGCAGTCCCCACCTACACCTGCGCCTTTTTTTACTTCCTGCACCTGATTTTCAATTTGCCTTAACACAGAACGCTTTAATACGCTCTCGGATATTTTCCCTGTCTTCATGGCCTCCCCTTCCAGATGCCATCCTTTGCCGTAATTACTGCCATTTTCTGCACTTCTGCCCCTGGGCTGTCCCGGCAGAATGGATCCGGGCAGTCCCCTGTTTCCGGCTATTGTGCCGGAGCCTCATCCACAGGCGCTTCCGGTACCGGCACAGCCTCCCCGGCGGGCTGCTCTGCCGGGGGCACTGCTTCTGCTGGAGGTGCTGCCGGAGGTGCCGCGCCATCCACAGGCGGTACTGTGCCGTCTACAGGCGCTTCTGCCGCCGGAGGCGCCTGCCCTGCTGCAAGGGCTGCGGCAACTCCTTTTATATGGTCTATATTGTTGGTGGCAATAGCCGCCATCATCTGTTCGTATACTACCGGGTCGGCGGTTGACACCCCTACCGTAGCTGTCCGCGGCGCTGCCTTGTAAGAGCTGGAATTCACTTTATCCCTGCTTACCTCCACGCCATTTTCCGTTACCACTTTCCATAGATTGGCGGTATAGCCAATATGGGCTGACTGGACGGAGACAGAGCCTACCGGCATGGAAGTACTGGTATACACCACTTCCGCGCTGGGTACTGTTTTGCTCACTACCTCGCTTTCATAGCGGATCTTGCGGCCGCTGTCCCTGTTCTCCTGGCCATAGATGGTAAAGGTAATATGCTTGTCGTCCGTAGTCACGCCCTCAATATAAATAGGCGCTCCCGTATTATTGATAAAACGGAAATCCTTCCCTGCCGATTCTGCAATCGCCGCATCCGCTGAAGGATCCACATAGGTTACGATCATCGAATGGTTATGCCGCTCCGTAACATCCAGCTCCGATAAAAGCACGGCATTATACAGGGTCGTGGATACCTGGCAAATACCGCCCCCAAGGCTGTCAACGACCTTGCCATTTAAATAAGAACCTGCCATATAATACCCGTTGGCTTCGGAAAAGGGAGAAACTGCCACATAAGTGGAAAATTCATCCCCCGGATAAATAGTCGCCCCGTTAATCAGCGCACAGCCGTTGCGGACATTGGCGCTTCTGGAAGAATTGGAAGTGCGGAAACTGGTGGTGAAGGTTCCCAGCACATCCTTTACCTTGGCAAGCTCCTCTGCCGTACCCTTTGGCTCATCCACAGTAACCGCCAGTTCCACGGAGGCATCCCCCCTGTCCCAGCTGTCATTAAAAAAATCATAAATCAACTGGGCGGAATTCTCTTCGTCTACAATTTTCCCGGCCTGCCCTTGGTTCACCACAAAGCTCCCGTTTACCCTGGAAAGGGTCGCATCTATTGCCTCCTGGTTAAAAACAGAACACTGCTGCTCTAAAATATCCTTGATCAGGACCATGTCAAAATCAAATTGCAGCTCATAAACCATGTTGTGGTACTGTAAATCTTTGGCAGCCTTGTAACGCTGCACTACGTTTCCTGCCTGTCCAACCCTTGCCGCCTCTTCCACGATCTCCTGGTTTGACCAGTATAGGCCCACATCCGCCGGTGTGATCTCCACCCCGTTTCCGTCCACAGCCATCAATGTGATCTTTTTGCTGCTAAGCCCTTCCACATAGCCCTCCACCATGGCCCTTGCTTCCCCTGCCGTCTTTCCCTCCAGGGACATATCCTCTATGTAAATGCCGGATAGTATCCTGTTTTCCTCCTGCGCCTTTGCCTGGGAGCCCCAAAGGCCCCAAAACAGACAGGCCAGAAAAAGACCGCCGATTCCTTTTGCAACACTTTTCATTCCTCTAACCCCCTGCCGCAGTACACCTGCCGCACAGCGCAACAGCCCCGGCTCCCTTCCGCCGGGATGCTGCCCTAGCAGCCCTAATATCATAGCCGCCAGCGCTGCTTCTTTATTTTTTATAAAAACCGCTTATTACTATTTGCTTTAATACAAAAAAGATGCTATAGTTGGAATAATCATAGCAAGCACAAGCAGGATAATAATAACAGACGACACAATTTTTTTGCTCTTTTTGCTGTAAAAATTAAACATGGCAGCCCTCCAAAACCAACCGGATGGTTGCGTCCCCATAAGCCTGCGGGGATTCCCACAGCTACCTGTTCCGCACCATCAAAATATATGTCTTTGAAAGGATATTATATATGAAATTTCCCTTTTTTGCAAGTTTTATCGTATTTTGTCTCTGGCTTACCTTTATGCTTCACAGGCAGCGCAACAAAGAAGCCCGGGTCCACAAAAGTTTCTGGGACCAGGAAGCCGCTGCCAACCGGACCCGGCGCCAATCCTTAGAAGGGCTTGACTATATCCAGATTCCTTTTGACGCCCTCCCCATGGAGGCCCTCACGGAAGACCCTGCCATAGCCGAATGTCACGAAACCCTGCGCACCCTTTCCGAAAACCCTATTGTGAATTTCACCGGCATCAGCAACACAGATTTAAAGCTAAAGTATGGCGCGCCCAACATTGACATTCTTTCCCGGTACGACCAGAGCTATACCGTCCTTGTGCGCACCCTGCAGAAAATGGCGGAAACCCTTTACCAAAAGGGCTATGTGGCCGAAGCCTGCCAGGTTCTGGAATTTTCTGTTAAAACAGGCACGGATATCAGTGCTTCCTACAAGCTCCTGGCAACCATTTACCTGGAAATGGATACACCGGACAAAATTTCAGGGCTTCTCCCCATCGTTAAAGGGCTGAACACCAGCCTTTCCGGGCGTATTGCCGCCATGCTGGAAGAGTTTCTCGCAAAGTCTGCGGGATAAGAATGAATTCCTTCTGCCCTTAGGGCAGTCCAGGTAGCCTGATAATATTTTATGCATCTTTTGGGCTGAATATGACCATTGATTTATAATTGCATCATATTGCTAACACCAAACTGCCCATGGGCAATCAAGCAGGGAAGAGTTTCTCACTGCTCGCCGCGGGGCACACGTTGCGTAAGCAACAATTTCATCTGTGCGCCCCTGGGCATAAAAAGGGTTTCGGAGAAACCTCCAAAACCCTTACATTTACTGCCTGTTCTAAACCTGAAAACTGCCAAAAGCCACAGATCTTATTTCCGGAATATTCCTTTTCCTTTTCCTTTTTTCGGTTCGCTCTTTTCCCCCTGCACATTCTTTGCCGCATTAAGGCTGTCTCCTGTGGCTGCGTCAAACTGCCTTAACAGTTCTTTCGCCTCATGGGACAGCTTTTCAGGGGTCTGTACCACCAGCGTCACATAATGGTCTCCCCGGACTTCCTTATTCCTTAAAGTCGGCACGCCTTTTCCCTTTAAACGTACCTTGGTGTCTGTCTGGGTTCCCGGCTTCACCTCGTAAATCACCTTGCCGTCAACAGTATCCACCACCACATCCCCGCCAAGGGCCGCTATAGCGTAAGAAATCGGGACTGCCGAATAAATGTGGTAATCCTGCCGCTGGAAGATCGGATGCCGGCCTACAATCACTTCCACCAGCAAATCCCCTCTTGGGCCGCCGTTTGTCCCCGGCTCCCCTTTATCCCTTATGCGGACACTCTGCCCGTTATCAATTCCCGCCGGGATGGATACCTGTATCTTCCTGCGGTTTGCAATATATCCTGAACCGTGGCAGTCGGAGCATTTCTCCTTAATCACCTTTCCGGTCCCGTTACACTCAGGGCAGGTCTGGACGTTGCGTACCGTCCCAAAGAAAGACTGCTGGGTAAATACAACCTGCCCTTTCCCCCCGCATTTCTGGCAGGTTTCCGGGCTGGTTCCCGGCTTCGCCCCTGAGCCGTGGCAGCTTTTACATTCATCCTTCAAAGTAAGCTCAATTTCCTTGTCAGTGCCAAAGACAGCCTCTTCAAAAGTAATCCGCACGCTGGTCCTGATGTTTGCCCCTTTCATAGGGCCATTGCTGCCCCGCCCCTTTCGGCCGCCGCCAAAAAAGTCGCCGAAGATATCGCCAAAGATATCGCTGAAATCCGCACTGTTGAAATCAAATCCGCCAAATCCGCCTGCGCCCCCTTCAAAAGCGGCATGGCCAAACTGGTCATACTGTCTCTTCTTCTCCGGGTCACTTAAGATCGCGTAAGCCTCGGAAGCTTCCTTGAATTTCTTCTCCGCTTCCACATCTCCGGGGTTCATATCAGGATGATACTTTTTGGCAAGAGCTCTGTATGCTTTTTTAATGGCGGCATCATCTGCGTTCTTATCTACTCCAAGGACTTCATAATAGTCACGTTTTTGTTCTGCCATCGCTTCTTTCCTCCCATGCACTCCGGCGCATAACATGCCGCCCAAAGCAACATAACCGATTTTAGTATAGATAAACACAAGAAGAATGACCCAAAACGAGCCATTCTCATTGAGAAAGCTACAGTTTATCCCAGGCAGCCACCGCTGCCCGGGATAAGCCTTTTCTCATTTTATACTTCTCTGTAATCTCCGTCAACCACATCGTCTGCCGGGCCTGCGTTGCCGCCCATATCAGGGCCAGCACCTGCCCCCATATCGGGGCCAGCCGCCCCGCCTGCCTGCTGCATGTTCTCATACATCTTGGTAAACAGTGCCTGGGCGCTTGTGGTCAGTTTCTCCCTTGCCGCTTTCAGGGCGTCTAAGTCGGAATCGGACATTTCCTGGTCTTTGGTCCTCTCCAGAATATCCTTTACTGCCTGCATATCAGCTTCCACATTTGCCTTCTCGGAAGCATCAATTTTGTCCCCCACTTCATTTAATGCTTTCTCTGTCTGGAATACAAAGGAGTCCGCCTCATTCCTTGTGTCAATGGCTTCTTTCCTCCTCTTGTCCTGTGCCTCAAATTCTGCGGCTTCCTTTACTGCCTTGTCAATTTCGTCGTCAGACATGTTGGAGCTTGCAGTGATGGTAATATGCTGTTCTTTGCCGGTTCCCAGATCCTTGGCGGAAACATTTACGATACCATTGGCGTCAATATCAAATGTAACCTCAATCTGGGGTACGCCGCGCATTGCCGGAGGGATCCCGTCAAGGCGGAACTGGCCTAAGGACTTGTTATCCCTTGCAAACTGGCGCTCGCCCTGGAGCACGTTAATGTCAACCGCTGTCTGGTTATCTGCCGCTGTAGAGAAAATCTGGCTCTTTTTGGTAGGAATAGTGGTATTTCTCTCTATCAGCCTGGTGGCAATGCCGCCCATGGTCTCAATGGACAGGGAAAGAGGTGTAACGTCAAGCAGAAGGATTTCCCCTGCGCCCGCATCTCCCGCCAGCTTTCCGCCCTGGATAGAAGCCCCCAGGGCTACACATTCATCCGGGTTCAGGCTCTTGCTGGGTTCATGGCCTGTAAGCTGTTTTACCTTATCCTGTACTGCAGGGATACGGGTAGACCCGCCTACTAACAGCACCTGCCCCAGGTCACCGTTGGTAAGCCCTGCGTCTTTCATGGCATTCTGTACGGGAATTGCAGTCCTCTCTACCAGGTCATGGGTCAGCTCGTCAAATTTTGCCCTGGTCAGGTTCATGTCAAAGTGCTTAGGGCCT
>OFHA01000233.1_pt1 | contig 50718 bp, 43 predicted proteins | sample 1521891 | NCBI WGS metagenome assembly OFHA01 (sample SAMEA3504089, study PRJEB24116) | mouse gut metagenome | biome: mouse gut; feature: mouse-associated habitat; material: faeces | place: Denmark | collected 2011
ATTGCTGGATGTAAGTTTACAGAGACAGTGGATTGTTTTCCGGTGGGGCGTTTTGCTGATGCTGATTTTTACATGCGTTGTTTTTGGATACTATGGCCCGGGGTTTGATTCCGCACAGTTTATTTATTTCCAGTTTTAGAGCAGCTTTTAAACACATTTTTAGAAAATGATTGCAGGAGACAGACCGTATAGAGCAATGGATAAAAAAAGTTATTGCAACATAATGAAAATAGTCTTATTTCTGTCGCTGACACTGGGCATGCTGTCCGGCATTCTCAGAATCTTCAATTACAAGGAGACCGGGGGAGGCGGAGGATGGCAGCGCTTTTATCAAATGGATGAGGAATGCGCTGATGTGTTTTTTTTCGGAAGCAGTCATGCCCACTGCACGATTGACCACGGGATTTTGTGGGAAGATTATGGGTTGGCAGGCTATACGCTTTCAGCCGGCTCACAAATGATAGACAGCACTTGCTATTTTATAAAAGAAACATTGCGGACGAAAAAGCCGAAAGTGATTGTGGTGGAAATGCTGGGAATGACAGGCGGTGAGATTGTAAACTCCGACGCGGATATATACAGGAATGTCCTTGGAATGAAATGGTCTGCTAACTATGGAGAGTACATGAAATATCTGTCTGAAAATATGAATATGGGGCGCCAGCAGGAACAGGAGATTTACTTTAAGATACCTGTGGTACATTCCCGGTATGCAGAACTTACCCGGAATGATTTTGAGGACAGTATTCCTTTTATGGTGGGGTACAGAGGAAGCTATGAGAGAGAGTCTTTTGAAAAGCCGGAGATAAATGGTATTAAGGAAACCGCAGATTTGAATCCCCAAAGACTGGAAATGCTCAAGGAAATAATTGATACGGCAAATGCGCATCATGTGCCTGTCGTTCTTTTTGCTTCGCCGTTTGTGTTGTCTGCGGAAAAACAGATGCAGTTTAATGCAGTAGAGGCATTTGCCCGGCAGCAGGGGGTTCCGTTTATTAATTATAATAATTTATATGATGAAATTGCCATTGATTTTGAAACCGATTTCAGGGATATGGAGCATGTAAACAATTATGGTGCGGCTAAAGTTACCAGACATATGGCAGAATATTTGAAAGAAAATTATGAAATAGCAGACAGAAGGGGGAGCAAAGGATATGAATTGTGGGAGGATAACGCTCTATATTTGAGAAATAAAGTGCTTGCACACAAGTTGGAACAGGCGCAGGATATTCATGAATATCTTGAGATTATTTCCGGAATGGAAGACGGACAGACAGTAATTTTGGCCCTTACAGGAAATTACAAGGTTTTGGGTGAGGTATATCTGGACGGACTGGCGAAGCTTGGTATCAATAAGGAAGAGTATGAGGCTGGCGGCGTCTGGATTTTTAAAGACGGAAAAAGAGAACTTTACTTTCCGGGAAGCGGGTATTATTATTGTATGAATACAGACAATGATGAAATCCATGTGGAATCTGTTATACAGGAAGCAGAGGGTGAGTTAAAAGAAAAGGCCCGCATACTGATTGGCGGAAAGGACTATGCCATGGTCGAGAATGGCGTAAATATAGTTGTGTATAATGAAACGGTCAGCCAGTTGATTGATGCAGCGGGAGATAATGTCTATCTGGGACTTGAGATGGAGCATTGTGATAAGGAAGAGGAATAGGATATGATTATTATCCAGGCAGCAGGAGGCTTGGGAAACCAGCTCCAGCAATATGCATTATACAGAAAATTTGTCAGAATGGGAAAGGAAGCCAGACTGGATCTTTCATGGTTTTCCGATGAAAATCAAAAAGAAGTATTGAAAAAAAGAGAGCTGGAACTGGCATATTTTGACAGATTGATTTATGAAACCTGCCATCCGGAGGATAAGATAAGGCTGATTGGATCGAATACCCTTTCCGGAAGACTGCGGCGGAAACTGATGCCCTTTACTGTGCACTGGTTTAAGGAAAGCGGGATGTATCATCCAGAGATTTTTGACTTTGAGGACATGTATATAAGCGGGTATTTTGCCTGCGAAAAATATTACAGCGATATTTTGTATGACTTGAGAGAGAAGATACAATTTCCGGTCAGCAGCAATCCCTTAAACAGAGAGATGGCACAGGCAATGAAGGAGAGAAATTCTGTCAGCGTGCACATTAGGCGGGGAGACTATTTAGACTCTGAAAATGCGGCTATGTTTGGAAACATCTGCACAGACAGGTATTATGAGACAGCAATCAACCTGGTAAGAGAACTTTCACCGGGAGCACATTTTTATTTGTTTTCGGATGATACTGCTTATGTAAGTCAGAAATACCAGGGGCCGGAGTATACGGTGGTAGATATCAATCATGGAAAAGACAGTTTTTATGACATATGGCTGATGAGTCAGTGCAGGCATAACATTTGCGCGAATTCCACGTTCAGCTTCTGGGGGGCAAGGCTGAATGGAAATGAGGACAAAATCATGATTCGCCCCACCATCCATAAAAACAGCCAGATGTTTGTGAAAAAAGAGATGGAAGGACTGTGGCAGGGGTGGAAGTTTATTGATCCCTATGGAAAGCTGGAATAGGACAGATACTATTATGAGAACTGACAAATCATTGAGGGAGAAAACAGCATATTTAATTTTTTATCTGGGCGTGATAATTGAAATTATACTGGTGCTGATAGACAAGAGTGCCTATACGAACCCCATAGAAGGGCAGATTTTCCGTCTCACATTCCTATTATTTTTTGCTAAGGCGTGTCTGACGAAATACTCTTTTAGGGAATATGCAGTTATTGCGTTTTTCCTTACAGTGGGTGCGGTATCTTATTTTGCTACAGGAAGAAATGAGATTGTCAGGGTGGTTATGTTCATAGCTGCGTGTAAAGATATAGATATGGTAAAATGCCTCAAAGTGGTATTTTGGATGACACTTGCAGGGTGTCTTGCCCTTATACTGTTGTCCTTATTTGGGATATTAGGAACCGTTTCACTGACCCAGGACTATGGACGGGGAAGTGTGGAGACGAGATATGTGCTTGGGCTGGGGCATCCTAATGCACTACAGTGTATGGTTTGTGTGTTGACTATGCTGGGGATGTATTTGTATCATGCAAAGTGGAAATGGTATTATTATGCGCTGACACTTATGGTCAATGTGTTTTTTTTCCTGCTGACAGATTCCAAAACAGGTTTTCTGGTTTCGGCAGGTGCAGTTTTTTTGTTTTTTGTGGCATCTAAGGCAAGGAACAAAATACTGACTGGAATTTTTGCAGCGGGAAATGCTGCTGTTTTTGCGGGAAGCATTGTTATTTCCATTATGTCTGCAAAGAATGCAATGTGCCTGTGGGATTACTACTGGTGGGCCAAAACGGATAGAAAAATTGAGTTTTACCTGTTTTTGGACACGATACTGACAGGAAGGCTCCATTCGTTGATTGAAACGGATAATCATGAAGGGATCATGGACACTTGGAGCCTGTTTTCCAGTCCCCAAAATGACTATTATTTTGATATGGGCTGGGTGCGGCTGTTTTACTGGTATGGCATTATCCCGGCAGTGCTGGCAGTTATTGTGCTGACAGTATTTGTGGGATATTTTATAAAAAAGAAGCGGTGGGAAGAGCTGGTTCTTTTTTCCATGACAGCCCTGTATACCATTGTGGAAGCCCATATTATTTCTGTTTATATTGGGAGAAATTATCTGCTGTTTATTGTAGGGATGTACTGGTGGAGACTTACTGCGAAAAGGCGGGTGGAGAATGAGTAAGGAAAAGGACATGGCAATCCGGCTGTCGGAATTATTGTACCTGTTATTCTGGGGAATCATGTTGTTTGCAAAAGGAATTGGGCTGTACGACGGGCAGCTCCTTTATAAGATATTTTTGGTGCTGGCCTTTTTATGCATAGGGGCCAAAATGTGTATTACAGAATATTCTTTCCGGGAGTGGGCAGTGATATTTTTTTTGCTGGCATGGTCTGCGGTGGTCTATCGGGTCAGCGGGGAAAAGGGTGTTTTGATCTGCATGGTGACAGCTGCAGGCATGAAAAATGTTTCTGTAAAAAGATGCTTTCAGACCGGACTTATTGTATGGGCAGCGGCCATGAGCCTGCGGTTCCTGACTTCTCTTATTTTTATTGGGAACGTTGAAACAGCGGTTCAGACAAAAAATATTTTTGGGGCGGTTCTGCGTTATTTTATGGGATACCCCCATCCTAATGTTCTGCATATTTCCTATCTGGTGCTGGCAGCTTTTGTGATTTACTGTGTCAAAGATACTTATTGCTGGAAGCACCTTTTGCTTTTAATGTGGGGAAATATTTTTCTGTTCTTTTATTCATACAGTTTTACGGGCGCACTTATTGTAATGATATATATATGTCTGTCTTATTATGTAAAGAAGAAAAAGATTAGCAAAATAGAATATTTTCTGGTGAAGCTGGTGTTTCCCGGCTGCATTCTGGTTTCTGTCATTATGCCGATGGCATTGCAGGGAAGAATGTTTGAGCTTGCTGACAAGATATTTAACAATAGAATTAATCTGGCCAGACATTTTCTAACTCTTGACAATATGTCCCTACTGGGGAATAACCTTGCGGCAATTACAACAGATGTTATTACAATGGACAATGCATACCTCTTTACGCTTGTAACTTACGGGATACCTGTTTTTCTTCTGATGTGTGTAGGATATATGACAGTAGTGTCAGATTATGTAAAGCAGAATAAAAATATAGAATTGGCAATGATATGCTGCTTTCTTGCGGCAGGATTTACAGAGCCATTTTTATTTAATACTTCTTTTAAAAATCTCACACTTTTGTTTATTGGAGAGCAGCTTTTTGTGGAATTAAACAGACAGAAAACAGGGCAGAAGGAATTTGCTTTTTTAAGGAATTGGGATAAAACGGTCAGGATTTCTATGGAAAAGCTATGGAAAATGTCAGAAAACCTACGCTGTGTGTGGTCTGCACACAGAAAGGCTATTTTGGGGGTGGGAACGGCGGCGGCACTTATTATTAGTATTTGTGCAGGTGTTTTTTATCAGGCAGAGCCGGAAGTTATGGTGCTGCAGAAGGAAAATCTGCTTATCTATGAGCGGGTCAGAAGTGTACTAACTGCGTTTTCCTTAAGTTTTATCTGCTTTAACATGATAGGGCTGGCTGTATGCTATGGGAAAGGAGCCAGGAAATTATGAATATTACACATGTCTGTCTTGTTGGCGGATATACAGAAGGACTTAATTATCAGGAAAATAATATCATTAAATACCAGGCAGCAGACGGCCATAGGGTAAGTCTGATTACCACAGACCATTGTTTTATAGAGGGTGTGTGGGGAGTGTGCCCTACGGAAAAAGACTATATAAATCCTCATGGAGTCCGTATCATCCGCCTGCCTTTTGCCTTTCCGTTCCCTTATAATATAAACCGTCAGATTGGCATTTTTAAGGGATTTAAGGAGATATTGGAAGAACTTAAGCCGGATGTTATCTTTGTGCATAATCTTCAGTTTCAGGATAACCGCAGGGTGGCCTCTTATAAAAAAAGGCATCCTAATGTGACGGTCTATGCGGATAATCACAGCGATTTTTCCAACAGCGCGCGGAACTGGTTTTCGCGTAACACCTTATACCGGCTTTGGTGGAAGCCTTGTGCAAAGTCAGTAGAACCTTATGTGAAAAAGTTCTTTGGAGTTATGCCTGCAAGAGTAGATTTTTTGCAGAATATATACGGAATTGCGGCAGACAAGACAGGGCTGCTTCTTATGGGGGCAGATGATGAAAGTGTAGAACGGGCGGCCCGAAAAGAGATCAGTGCCAGTGTGCGGGAGAAATTCGGCATAAAGCAGGAGGACTTTCTGATTGTTACTGGGGGAAAAATTGACGCATTTAAAACCCAGACATTGCTTTTAATGGAAGCTGTAAAGGAAATTCCACAAGAGAACTTAAAACTGTTGGTATTTGGTTCTATTGAAGAAGAACTGAAAGAAAAACTGCTTGCACTTTGTGATGGAAAAAAAATCCAATATATTGGGTGGGCAAAAGGTGAGCAGTCTTATGAGTACTTTGCTGCAGCCAATCTGATAATTTTTCCAGGGAGACATTCCATTTACTGGGAGCAGGCAGCAGCCCAGGGAATTCCCATGATTTGCAAATACTGGGAGGGAACGACACACGTAGATATCGGTGGTAATGTAGAATTCCTTATGGAGGACTCGGTTAAAGTTATAAAGGAAAAGATAGTGGAGCTTTTAGATGATCCCGAAAAATATGCACAAATGAAGAAAAGTGCGCAGGGCAGTGGGAAAAATGCCTTTTCATATCGGTTAATTGCGAGAAAATCGGTAGGTTTAGAAGAATGATAGCCTTTTTTTATGAATCAGTTCGAAAACTGAAAAAAGAAAACAGATTTTACTGGAAATTACTATATAAAGTTAACAAGGTGCTTGTAAATATGTGTTTTCCCGTGTGCCGGTACTGGAGACGGGGAGATGGTACGGACAGGCAGAGCAGGATCATTGTTTCCCTGACAACCTATCCGGCGAGGATAAACAGCGTATGGATGACTGTCAGTTCCCTGTTGCAGCAGACGATGAAGCCGTATAAGGTAATATTGTGGCTGGCGGAGGAACAGTTTGCAGGCAGGAAAATACCTCAAAATCTTGAAAGACTAAAAAAACGCGGACTGGAAATCCGGTTTTGCTGTGATTTAAAACCTCATAAAAAATATTATGATGTGATGGCAGCGTATCCGGATTATTATATTATTACGGCAGACGATGACATTTTTTATCCTGAAAATCATGTGGAGAGACTGTGGAAAGGATATGAGAAAAATCCTGGAGCTATCGTATGTAACTGGAGCCACCAGATTGCATTTGACGAACAAGGCGGCTTTATGCCCTATGATGACTGGAGTGATGAGGCCAGGGCGGTACCCTCCTACGGGACTCTTGCAGTAGGGTGCAATGGCGTTCTGTATCCGCCGGGAAGCCTTCCGGCGGAAGCATTTTCAAAGCAAAAAATTTTAGAGTGTGCGCTGGGGGCGGACGATTTGTGGTTAAAATGTATGGAAATTCTCAATGAAAAAAAGACGGTAAACTGCAGCGATATGCCTTTGATCTACTTTAACATCCTGTCAACGAAAAAATCCGGGCTGTGGAAGACCAACACAGGGCAAAGAGGAGATAATGACATGATTTGGGGCAGGCTGATGGAAATGTATCCGCAGGTTTTCAGACGGCTGGCAGAGGAGAATGCAGATGATTAGTTTTGTTTATAAAATCCTGTTAAAAATCATGGGTGTGCAATATGGTAAGAGATTCCGTTTGAAAGGTGTGCCGGTCATTTACAATAAAAAGGGTGCGTCTGTCCGTATTGGGGATAACTGCACTATTAAAAGTTCTTTTTTGTCAAATCTGGTAGGGCTGTATGCAAGAACCATTATACTCACCAGAATTCCGGGTGCTTCCATAGAAATTGGGGATAATGTAGGAATTTCCGGCGCCACAATCTATGCCCGCAGTAGGATTTCCATTGGAGATCACACCAATATAGGCGGTAATGTGAAAATACTGGATAATGATTTTCATCCGGTAGAGGCGCAGGCACGTCTTATTGACGACAAGGATAAGATTGGAACTGCGCCTGTAAAGATTGGTAAAAATTGCTTTATAGGATGCAATGTGTTAATATTGAAAGGAAGCGAAATTGGAGATAATTGCGTAGTGGGGGCCGGGGCTGTGGTCAGCGGGAAGTTTGAAGCAGACTGTATGATAGCGGGCAATCCGGCCCGGATAATTAAAAGGATATAGATATATGAAAAAACCCTTTACCACCCGTATACTTGGTGTTAATGTTGCGGTTACCAATATGCAGGAAACAGTTAATTTGATAATAGCCCATATAGAGGAATTGCGGGGGAAATTTATCTGTCTATCCAATGTACACACGACAGTGATAGCGGAAAAAGATGAGGAGTACAGAAAAGTACAAAATGCTGCTTTCCTTGCCCTGCCGGATGGAAGTCCCCTTTCCCTGATCCAGCGTCTGCGGGGATTCAGGGAGGCAGAACAGGTGGCAGGGCCGGATTTGATGCCGGGAATCTTTAGAGCCACAGAAAATACAGATATTACCCATTACTTTTACGGAAGTACACAGCAGACCATTGATGCTCTGGAGAAGAATCTGCGCGTCAGATATCCGGGGCTGAAAATAGCCGGCATGGAAGCACCTCCCTTTCGTCCACTTTCAAAAGAAGAAGACGGCGCGGCAGTCCGGCGGATAAATGAATCCGGTGCGTCTATAGTATGGGTGGGCCTTGGAGCACCGAAGCAGGAAAAGTGGATGTATGGGCACCAAGACAGCATCAATGCCTTGATGCTGGGGGTTGGAGCCGGATTCGATTTTCATGCGGGAACTGTAAAGCGGGCGCCGGGCTGGATGCGCAGGCACTATCTGGAATGGCTTTACCGCCTGATACAGGATCCCCGGAGGCTTTGGAAGCGTTATGTGGGGACAAACGGGAAGTTCCTCCTGCTTTCTGTAAAGGATGCTTTTAAATGGAAAAAATATGTGGATTCAGACAAAAAGAATCTGCTGATTTATGCCCACTACTATTATCCGGATGTGGCCTCGACGGGACAGATTTTAACGGAGCTTGCGGAAGGATTAAACGATACCTTTCATACCACAGTAATCTGTACAGTACCTTCCTATACAGGAAAAATATCCCGGTATTACCGGAAGCATAAATATTATTTTGAAAATATCAACGGCGTCAATGTTCTGCGTATCCGGGTTCCGGAATTCAGAAAGAATTTTACGCCAAGCCGTATCTATAATATTTTAGCTTATTTTGTATCAGCAGTTTTTGCCACTTTCAGAGTGGAGCGCCAGGACTATGTATTTACAATTTCACAGCCTCCAATATTAGGGGGGATGCTTGGCGTCATTGGAAAATGGGTAAAAAAAGCTAAATTAATTTATAATATACAGGATTTTAACCCGGAGCAGGTGCAGGCAGTGGATTTTTCACGGAATAAACTGGTGCTGGGCGCCATGATGTGGCTGGACAAGTATAGCTGCAGACAGGCAAAAAAGGTTATTGTGGTAGGGCGCGATATGATTGGGACATTACAGCAGCGTTTTGATCCCCTTCCGGCTTACGCACATATTAATAACTGGATTAATGAAAAGGAAATTTTTCCCCTTCCCAAAGATGATGAAAAAGTTTTGAAGTTTAAACGTAAGTATCAGTTGGAAAATAAGTTTGTTATTATGTATTCCGGAAATATCGGACTGTATTATGACTTATTGAATATTGTGAAAGTAATTGAAAGGTTCCAGGGTAAGCCGGAGGTGATTTTTGCTTTTATAGGTGAAGGCTCTGTGCTGGATGAGCTGCAAAAAGAAGCAGATATCCAATATAACATTTATTCCTTATCAGGATAAAAGTAAGCTGGTTTACAGTCTGAATGCCGGAGACGTACACTTTGTGGTAAATGCCAAGGGAATCAAAGGGGTATCTGTACCCAGCAAACTATATGGTGTGATGGCGGCAGGAAAGCCGGTCCTAGGAATTCTGGAAGAAGGGGCGGAAGCCCGTCTTATTGTAGAGGAAGCGGGATGCGGAATCAGTGTCGATCCTGGGGATTATAAGGCTATCGGACATTTGATAGAGAGATTTACCGCTATGCAGGGGACTGCGGAACTAGAGGAGATGGGAGCGAAGGGCAGGGACTATCTGATTGATCATCTGACCAAAGATGTATCGATCAAAAAGTACCGGGATGAAATATTGTCCTGTTAGAATATAAGGAGCTTATATGACATTCTTTCTGTTTGCAAAGCAGTTAGTGGATATGTTTTATCAGTATCACACATTAGATTATATGATGGTAATTCTGGTCGTTCTTCTGCTGATTTATCAGGTGGCCCTTGTGCGTCCTGATATCAGGAAGCGGTTTATGCTGACAGATGGGATTGTCATCTTATTAGGACTTTTGCTGACAATCACCTTTTGGCGGTCGGGAAATGGATACCAGATTTATTTTAAGGTACTTTCATCGTTCCTAATATATTTCGTGGGGCGGGTGTATTATGACCGGATCAAGGAATGTTACGGCGTGCTCACCATGGCTGCTTATCTGGTTATATATGCAAACCTGCTGGTACGCATCCGCCGTTTCGGAGCGGCAGTCTTTCAGGTGAGGGATGCAGGCGGGGATTTATATTATTATGACACAGACATGGCTTTTGCCATGATTCTGGCCATGGTGTTTATTACAATGTTTGGAAAAAATACAGTTTTCAAACTCTTTACAGTCTTTGCAGTGTGCCCTTATATGGTATTTTGTTCGGATGCAGGAATACAGATGGTGCTGATGATTGCAGTTTATGCAATTATGGCTATTTATCTGATGGAACTGGTAGTAAACCATAAGAAACTTTCCGGTATTCTTCTGACAGTTATTATTCTTGGATTATTGATGATTGTGGCGGTGATTTATATGCCTGTTCTTGGATTTGAGAATCCGGAACTGATTGTAAATCTTTTTCATGGAAAATTTTTTAATAACAGTAATATGTATACGCGGTATGCAGGCTGGAAAATGATTCTGGATAGTTGCCAGAAAGAAGGGGTGCTGGCGCACCTGTTTGGAACCGGCATGGGCGCTGAAATTGGTATACAGAGTCTGTATATAAAAATATTTTATTCCTTGGGATATATTGGCCTGGCACTGGCGTTTATGCTGATTATCAGTATTATGTATTATGTGATGAAGGTAGATGACAGGAAGACCTTTTATCTTGCAGTGATTTTAGCAGTGCTGCTTTTAGGAAGCGGTGTTACAGTCAACAGTATGGAATCCACCCAGATGAGCTGGTTTCCGCTTTTGTTTTCGGGCATGGTTATATCTTCGGTGCAGGTAGATGAAGAAAAGGCGGAAGGGGAGGGAGCGTATGCTTGCAATTATAACGGGGACGATTAGACCATCCCAGAAGATGAAGCAATTGGTTCTTCGGGATGAAAATGAGAGATTTAAACAGTATGAAGAAGGGCTTCGTTTTCTGCTTGAGAGCAGGGCTTTTTCTAAAGTTATATTTTGCGAAAACAGTGGTTTTGGGGCAGAAAAGCTATCCTGCTTAATAGATATGGTATCCGGAAAGGATATGGAATTGGAATTGCTGTCGTTTCAGGGGGATGTTGAAAAGGCATGTACTCATGGGAAGGGCTACGGAGAGGGAGAAATCATGAAGTATGTTTTTTCCCACAGCAGGCTTATTTTGGGAGAGCCATTTTTCGTCAAGATAACGGGAAGGCTTAAGGTAGATAATATTGGAAAGATGGTAAAACATCTTGACCCGGAAAATACCTATTTTAATATTCCGAACCGGACAAAAAGAGACATTTATGATACCAGAATCTATGGTATGCCCTGCGCCCAGTTTAAAAAGCTGTTTATGGATATATATACGCAGGTAATGGATGAACAGGGAATTTTTCTGGAAAGCGTATATACGCAGGTCATTCGGGATAATAAGATCAATATCACAAATTTCCCGCATTACCCGAGAATCACAGGTATATCCGGGTCAGGGGGGAGTGTATACGGGTACACGGAATGGAAATGTAAAATCAGGGATATTTTCTCAAAAGTGAATGTATACAGGGTAAAATAATGGCGGTACACAAGTATGAATAAGGAGCAGATATGCTTTTTTCTATAATAACAGTATGTTTTAACAGTGAAAAGACAATTGAAAGAACCATAAAAAGTGTACTGGGGCAGAAGTTTAAGGACTTTGAGTACCTTATCATTGATGGGGACTCCAAGGACAGAACCATGGAAATTGTCCGGCAGTATGAGCCATTGTTTGAGGGAAAAATGAAATGGATTTCGGAACAAGACCATGGAATTTATGATGCTATGAATAAAGGGATAGAAATGGCTTCGGGAGAGCTGATTGGGATTGTGAACAGCGATGACTACTATGAGCAGGATGCCCTTGAGCAGATAGCAAAGGCTTATCCGGGAGATGAGTATTGTGTTATTTATGGAATGCTCCGGAAAGTTATAAATGGAAAAGAAGTCATGGTTTACTTGAAAAATCATGACTTCCTGGATGAAGACATGATTGCCCATCCGTCCTGTTTTGTGTCGGCAAAAGTGTATGAGAAATATGGTCGGTATTCATTAAAGTATGCATATTCAGCAGATTATGAATTTATGCTGCGGATAAAGAGACATGCGGAAGTCAAGTTTATTGCGGTTTACCATATCATATCAAACTTTTCTCTTGACGGTGCGTCTGGTTCTGTGAAAGCATATAGAGATACCCTGCGGCTTAAGAATGAATATCATTTAATCGGAAAGAAAGAATACCGGATGAAAATGATCAAGAGCTGGATAGCATTAAAGATAAAGCGTACTTGAAAATTGCTTTCTATGAGATGTATCCTTGGTTTGTGGGAGAGAACAGATGCAGATAACATGGAAAATGACAAAAGAATTTATAAGAAAAGACCTTTACCGGAATCTGGAGTCCTGTTCTAAGAAAGATGTGGTAAAGGCATTCTGTTCCAGAAATTCTACCACAGGGCTGCTGGTTTATTACCGTATCTGCCATTATTTTGCCGGACTGGAAAAAAGGAATGTTGTGCAGTTTCTGCTTCATTCGTTTTGCTATATCCGTTTCATGCACTTGCAGGAGAGATGCGGCATTGAAATGAGCCAGCGCACGGAGATCGGCTATGGACTGCGCCTGCCCCATAAAGGAGGCATTGTTATCCATATAAAAGCAGTGATAGGCAACAACTGTGAAATTATGCAGGGAGTGACAATCGGAAACAATATTATGAAGTCCCGGGATGAAGTGGCGGTGATAGGAGACCAGGTGCTTCTTTGCGCAGGTGCTAAAATCATTGGCAAAGTAACAATTGGAAACACTGTTATTGTGGGAGCCAATGCGGTGGTAACACATGATATAGAAGACCATATGATTGTGGGGGGGATTCCTGCTAAACCAATCGGGAAATGTGATGACAGGTTTGTGATTAACAAAGGGCAGCAGGAATAACCAGATACCCTATAGTTGATAATGTGAGGAGAAAATTGTAATGAAAATTATGCCGAACCGGATGGACCGCGGTTTTTTTAAATATCAGGAGGAATTTGAACAGAAGGCGCTGGAAGTGCTGCGCTCCGGCTGGTATGTGCTGGGTAAGGAGGTCAGCAGTTTTGAGGAAGAGTTTGCTGCTTATACGGGGGGAAACTATTGTGTTGGGCTTGCCAGCGGATTAGACGCATTGTGGATTGCATTCCGTCTTCTTGGCATTGGTAAGGGAGATGAGGTAATTGTTCAGGGAAATACGTATATTGCAAGCGTTATGGGCATTACGATCAATGGAGCAGTGCCTGTTTTTGTGGAGCCTGACCAATATTATGGCATTGATGCAGACCAGATAGAAGCAAAAATAACACAAAAGACGAAAGCCGTGCTGGTGACACATTTATATGGAACTGCATCATCCATGGATAAAATTATAGCTCTTTGCGGTAAGTATGGGCTGAAGCTGGTGGAAGACTGTGCGCAGTCACATGGGGCCTGTTATGACGGGCAGATGACAGGAACTTTTGGGGATGTGGGCTGCTTTTCTTTTTATCCCTCTAAAAATCTGGGGGCTTTTGGGGATGCCGGGGCAGTGATAGTAAAAGAAAAGAAGCTTGCGGAGGAATTCAGGATGTTCCGCAATTATGGAAGCGAAAAGCGGTATTATAATAAGGTGGTAGGGGCAAATTCCCGGCTGGATGAATTGCAGGCGGGGATGCTTCGGGTCAGGCTTAAGCATTTGGACGCACTTACCAAGGAAAAGGCAGAGATTGCAGATAGATATACCAGAGAAATCCACAATCCGATGATTCTGCTGCCCGGGGTGCCTAAGCGGTCAACCTGTGTATGGCACCAGTACGTGATCCGGTGTGAGGAGCGGGAGCGTCTGATTGCATATTTAAATGAAAGGGAAATTGGGACGATTATCCACTACCCTATTCCGCCCCATTTAGCGGAGGCATACCAATATCTGGGGTATGGGGAAGGATTTCTGCCGAAGACAGAGCACTTTGCCCGGACAGTACTTTCTATTCCCATGTACAATGGCATGACGCGGGAAGAACAGGATTATGTGATAGAGGCTTTAAACCAGTTTAAGTAGATTGAGGGATCATACATGAATTTAAGAGAAAAATGTCCGATTATCCATTTTGGTGATTTGGGGGACGAACGGGGGAAACTGGTCGTGATTGAGGGCGGACAGGCTATACCCTTTGAAATCAAGAGAGTGTTTTACATTTATGATTCTGATGCTACGGTGGTCAGGGGACAGCACGCCAACCGCCAGTCAGAATTTGTGCTGATCAATGTAGCAGGCAGCAGTAAGGTGCGGATCTCCGATGGGGAAGAAGAAATTGTGGTGGAATTAAACCGTCCTATGACGGGGGTCTATATTCCAAGGATGATTTGGAAGGACATGTATGACTTTTCAGAGGATTCCATTCTTCTGGTACTTGCCAGTACCCATTATGACGGGGCAGAATATATTCGGAGCTATGAGGAATATCTGAAAGAGGTTAAAGGAAAATGATTACATTCTGTACACTGTTTGACAGTTATTATCTGGATAAAGGACTTGCGCTCTATCATTCTCTGGAGGAATGTGCAAGAGAGTTTAAACTATATATTTTTTGCTTTGACGATAAATCTTTCCAGGTATTAAAGAGTATGGAAATGAAGCATGCAGTGCTTACACACCATTCAGAAATAGAGGATGAGGAACTTTTAAAGCTAAAGCAGGAGCGCTCCAAAGCAGAATACTGTTGGACCTGTACACCAGTGATCATCGAATATGTGCTGAAGCATTATAAGGAACCAGCCTGCACATATATTGATGCAGATTTATTTTTCTTTCAGGATCCTGCGATTTTGTTTGATGAAATAAAAGCTGCGGGGGCAAATATTGTAATCACAGAGCACCGTTTCAAAAATAACTGGAACGGCAGGAGGCTGTGTAAGAGAAGCGGCCGGTACTGCGTGGAATTTAATTATTTTGACCAGTCAGAAAACGCACGGGAGGCTCTTAGCTGGTGGAAAGAAAAATGTCATGAGTGGTGCTATCACTTATATGAGCCGGAACGGATGGGGGATCAGAAATACCTTGAGAAGTTTCCGGTATTATTTAAGGGAGTGCATGAACTTGAACATCTCGGCGGGGGAGTGGCACCGTGGAACTTCGGACAGTACACGCTGGCGGGAGAAGCGAAAGGAAATCCTGTTTTAAGGGAAAAGAAAACAGGAAAAGAGTTTCCCCTAGTATTTTATCATTTTCAGAATATCCGCTATCTGAGCGGGGATATAGTAAATATCAGTTCAGGAAGCCATAGCAGAAAGACCAAAGATGCAGTATACAGGCCGTACCTGACAGTGATTGAGCAGTGCAGAAACAAGCTAAAGGATTATGGCGTCACTTTCAGTGTAAAGAAGATTTACTCCAGCAATAGACTGATTGCTTTTTTACAGGGCAATGTGCTGCGGTTCAAAGTGAAGAGCATGACAGATATTTATCAGTTAAAGCAGTTTAGGAGCCGGGGATAAGCAGGGAGTATGTGTATGATACAGCAACTCAAATTAAAAAAAATTGTTTTTCCTCTGATAGTAATCGTACTGCTGTTAATTATAATAACAGGACTGGGTATAGGGAGCCGGCAGAGGCATAATACTTTTAAGATGCTGATTGTGGGGGATTCTATCGGAGAAGGAGCCGGGGCAAGCGGCCCGTCTCTGAAGTGGTACAAATATTTAGCGCCATATATGAAGGAAGCCTATGGCATAAAACTGGATATTACCAATGTCTCCATGGGAGGAAACAGCAGTTATGCAGGCTATGCAAGGGTGATGGAATTAGATGAAGGGGAGGATTATGACCTTGCGGTGATCTGCTATGGGGAGAATGACCAGATAGAGGACTTTTCGTTTTATTATGAAAGTATTTTAAAAGCAGTACAGGACAAATATCCGGCCTGTAAGCTTATGACAATTTTGGAAAGTTCCCAGAGAGATTATACAGAAAAAATAAAAATAATTGAAACCCTGAGTGCTTATTATGGTGCATATGTGGTGGATACCATTGCAGCTTTTAGGGACAGCGGAAGGACATATGAAGAATTATGTGATGATGGAACCCATCCCAATGATGAAGGGCAGAAGGTATATTATGAAACAGTAAAAGAACAACTGGATATTTTTTTAAAACAAAAAGATGTGTCGGCAGTGCCCGTGCAGAAACCATATGATCTGGAAGTGGTAAACTATACAGACTTTAAATATTATTCCACAGATGATTTTCAGAAAGCGGGGGAATATGCCTGTGAACTGGAAATGAGTATTCCGGCTGGAAGGCTGGGGATTGACTATACAACTGTTAAAGGGGTCAATTTGATCACTGTCTATGCAGATGGACAAAAGATCAGTGAAAAAGAAATTGGATGGGATAATGATCTTTCACTGCGGTTTATTGAGGTGATGTCGGATAAATGTAAAGTGGATTCTAAAATACGGATTGAATTCTCTTCCCCGGAGCAAATGGAAGCGTTTCATGGAATAATTGTAAACAGATACGAGGAATTGGAATGAAAAATGGAAATGAAAAATTAAAATTACCTAATGTGACGCTGGCGGCAATGACCAGTGTCAGCGTATATGAAACTGTAAAAGCCCTTCAATACAGTATGCGGGGAATAGAATTTGGGGAAGTGACACTAATTACCCATAAAAAGCCTTGGTATCTTCCAAAGGAAATTACCTATAGGCATACGGATAAACTGACAAATATTGATGACTTTAATTATAAAATAGCATACGATTTATGTGATTATATCGATACAGAGTATGTACTTCTTGTACATCATGACGGGTTTGTGATCCACCCGGAAAAGTGGAGGCAGGAGTTTCTTGATTATGATTATATCGGCTCTCCGTGGCCGATTCCCTCTGACGGCAAAATGCACTGTTTTCATGATGTGTATGGAAACTGGGTGAGGGTGGGAAACAGTGTAGGGATTCGCAGTAAACAGCTATTGGAATTTCCAAGAAAGGCGAACCTTGAGTGGACAAGAGATGAGGAAGGCCTGTATAATGAGGATATTTTTCTGTGCTGCCGCCATAAGCATGATATTGAGGCAGCAGGGATGAAAATAGCGCCTTTGGAAGTAGCGAAATATTTTGGACATGAAATGACCATTCCTGAATTTGAAGATGTGGACGTACCGTTTCTGTTCCATAAATGGTATGGCCGAAACGCGGATTATCCAAGGTTTGTCAACCCGGTGCACATGCCGTGGCTGATGGTAAAGAAGGTTCTGCGCCCCTTTGTCCATAAATACAGGAGGTGGAAACAGGAAAAGAATGGACAGACGGAGGGAAAAAAATGATGCATCACGTTGTCAGAATCAGCGACGGGCTTGGAAACCAAATGTTTCAATATGCCTTTGCCTTTGCACTGGAGAAAAAAACAGGCGTGAAGGTATTGATAGATCCGCTATTCTGGGGAACATCGCTGCGAAGATATCAGTTGGAGGAATTCCATATCACTGGTACAAAGCGTCTGGTAGGCAGATTACAGGATTATATATTGGGATTCGGGCCAAGAAATGGAAGAAGGTTCAAGGACAGGTACAGGCAGTATCTGATTCAGAAGAAGTTTAAACTCTTTCAGGAAAAGCAGATTATGCATTATGATGCAGATGTCTACAAACAGACACAGCCCTGTTTTTATTTTGGATTTTGGCAGGCTCCAAAGTATTTTGAAGAATATTATGAAGAACTGAAAAAAGAATTTACCCGCAAAGAGGCTGTTTCCCGGCAGGCGCAAAAGTACCAGAAACAAATGGAACAGGTAACGAGTGTGGCAATGCATATCCGGCGCACCGATTATGTTCGGCAGGAAGGAAACGCTACAATACCGTTTGACTTTTATGCAGAAGCCCTTCGGGGAATGAAGGAAAAATTGGGGGAATTCCGCTTGTTTATCTTTACAGATGATAAACAGTTTGTAAAGGAATGTTTCAAAATCCGGGAATATGTTCTGGTGGAAGGGCTTTGTGACTTGGATGAATTTGAAATCATGCGGCAGTGCAATCATCATATTGTTGCCAACAGCACTTTTAGCTGGTGGGCGACATATCTGGGGGAAAATAAGGGCGGTATTGTATATGCTCCCTGTACGGGGGTCTGGTCGGAAGAATTTTATCCAAAAGAATGGATTTTGATAAAGACTCAGACGGAAGAAATGGCAGTTAATTGTTAGGAGATGTGAGAATGGGAAGAGTCAGAAGACTTGTGGAACAGGTAAAATATATTTTTGACCGTGGGCAGAAAGTACAGCTTTTGTTATTGATGTTTATTGTTATATTCACTACGTTTGTGGAACTGCTGGGAGTATCGGCCATTATGCCTTTGATGGAAGTGATGATGGATCCCGGATGTGTACAGACGAAGCCGTACCTGAAATATATTTATGATATGTTTGGATTTGACAGTGTGGTAAGCTTTTTTATATTCCTGGCGGTTGCCCTGATTGTTGTGTACTGGGTGAAGAATATACTTACCGCAGTCTCATATAATATGCAATATAAGTTTACTTTCAGCAATCAGAAAAGAATGGCATACAAGATGCTGGAGTGTTACCTGAATCAACCATATTTCTTTCATCTTTCCCATAACAGCGCAGAACTTATCCGGAGCATCAATACCGATATTGTCATGATGTTTCAGGGAGTGCTTTCTATTTTGCAGTTTTTTGCGGAAATTCTTGTCTGCATCGTTCTGGGCGGTTTTTTGCTGATTCAGGATCCGGGGATTACCCTTATATTACTGCTGTTTATGCTTTCTTTTGTTATTTTTTTCGCAAAAAAGTTCAAATCGTACCTTCAGTATATAGGGGAGGAAGACCGTAAATATGCAGCGGGAATTGTAAAATGGCTGCAGCAGTCTTTTGGCGGATTAAAGGAAACAAAGATTATGCACAGAGAAAAATTTTTCCTGGGGAAATTTGAGGAAGATTACAGCCAGTGGGCTGACCTGGAAAAGATTTACAGAAATCTTCAGATGATTCCCAAGCCTATTATGGAAACATTGTGTATTACAGCGATTTTGCTTGCGATTATCCTTAAACTATTAAACGGGGCTGAAATAACGTCATTTGTGACAACACTATCGGCTTTCGCTATTGCGGCTTTCAGACTGCTCCCTTCATTTAATCGTATTACCAACTATGTCAGCGTGATTTTATTCAATTATCCTGCTTTTGAAGCGGTATACTATGATTTGAAGAAAATTGATGAAGTTTCAAAAGCAAGCATCACACCGAATGGGGAAGAGGAAAGTATTCTTTCACTGAATGAATGTATTTCCATCAAAAACATTTCTTACAAGTATCCCACAGGAGAAGGCTTTGTACTTCATAATGTGGATGTTGAAATACCCAAAAATAAATCGGTGGCGCTTATCGGACCTTCAGGCGCCGGCAAGACCACGCTTGCAGACCTGATATTGGGGGCGCTGGAGCCTACAGAAGGCGGTATATATATTGATGGGATTAATGCCTTTGAGCATTTGGATGCCTGGCAGAAAAATGTAGGATATATTCCCCAAAGTATCTATCTGATGGATGATACCATCCGCAATAATATCATTTATGGGGCGGAAACAGATGTTGATGACAAGAGACTGATGAAAGCTGTTGAAGAAGCCCAGCTTAAGGAATTTATTGCGTCTTTGAGTGAAGGGCTGGATACTGAAATTGGAGAGAGGGGAATCCGGCTGTCAGGGGGACAGAGACAGAGAATCGGAATAGCAAGGGCGTTATATTCAAACCCACAGGTGCTTGTACTGGACGAGGCCACATCAGCGCTGGATAATGACACGGAGAAGGCTGTTATGGAGGCCATAGAATCTCTGGCAGGAACAAAGACATTGATTATCATTGCACACAGGCTGAGCACAGTTGAGAACTGTGATATTAAGTATGAAGTGAAAGACGGAAATGCATACCGGGTAAAGTGATTATAGGCAGGCAGGGGAAGAAAGCAATTGTTGGGTGGACAGGTGAATAAAGAAAAATTAAATTGGAATTTCTATGAAAAGAGAAACAAATTCCGGGATTTCTATTTTCATAAGGCTATACGCCGTCATATATTTGAAAAATATTTAAATATAGATCCTTATATCCCTTTTTACGCTAATCGCTGGGTGATGGGAAAACGGAGTACAAACCGATGGATTGCAGATAAAATCAGATCAGGGGAGCCGTTTATGGTGGCAAGGTTTGGAAATACGGAACTGTGCGTTATGACCAGTGTTCTGAAAAGACGTTTGTTTGGAAACACGGCGGAGAATGAGGCCCGGTTTGAAGAGTGGTTTGATAAACTGCATACAGGAGCCGGATTTTTTCCAAAGCAGCCTGCGCTTGCGGAAAAATTTACAGATCTGATGCTGGCAAGCAGCAGACAAATTGATGTGATAGCAATGTTTCACTGCTATTTGGATGATTATGTTATTTCCCGGTATATGCCGGGATGTAAGGTTACGTTTCTGAATCATATTGAACCATGGAGATGCCAGGAACCTTGGACGGGCGCTCTGAAAGGGAAAAAGGTTCTGGTCATCCATCCTTTTGAAGAGTCAATTATTGAACAGTATCAAAAGAGGCAGCAACTGTTCCCGGGTACACAGGTTCTTCCAGAGTTTGAACTTAAAACTATGAAAGCTGTTCAGACAATTGCAGGTGAAAAAGATGAGCGGTTTGAAAGCTGGTTTGAAGCACTGGAATATATGTATAAGGAAGCAGTTAAAATAGAATTTGATGTGGCAATTATAGGCTGCGGCGCCTATGGACTGCCTCTTGCTGCAAAATTGAAAGCGGCAGGAAAACAGGTAATCCATATGGGAGGTGCGACGCAGATTTTGTTTGGGATCAAGGGAAGGCGCTGGGTGGATAACCCAAGGGCCGGAATTTCCTTTAATGATGCATGGACATATCCGAAGGAAAACGAAACACCCAGAAATTGTATGGTGGTGGAAAATCATTGCTACTGGTAGAGCTGCTTTTACAATGCATTTATTTTATGCTGAATATATTTGCTTATAGGTTTTTCGATTAGGTGGTGAAGCAATATGCTGATAATGGCAGTTCCCACTATCAGTATAATGGATATTTGCAGAGGTGATAATGAGCAGGTATCGTTCATAAGCACCATTGCCTCTATAATTACTGCATGTACAAGATATACAGTAAAGGAATATTCATCTAAAAGCCGGATCAATTTGTCTATTGGCTGGCTGGTTATATAAAAATTTCTGCTGACGATAATCAATATCATGAAAATATTACTGTACACGTATTCAGGGGCATAATTAAAAAGAAGCAGTGGAATGTTCATCAGGCATGAAATAGCAATAACAAAATTCTCTTTATGCTCTTTTAAAGCTAAATAAATGCTGATTCCTATAATAAAATAGTATAAGCTCGTAAGAGGAAGAAAATAGTTGCTATTCCAAAAGTAGTTGAGAATAAAACAGCACAATTGTAATATAAGGGCTTTATAACAAGTATTGACATATTTGAAAAGGAGCGGCATGAGCAGATAAAAAAACATGAAATGGCTTATAGTCCATGTTGCGCTTAAGTTTACCCAGAAATTATCGGATGAGGGAATCGCCTGACTGAGCAGTAAAAAGTACCGCAGCCATCCTAAATGGGAGGAATCTGTCGGAACCTCAAATCTGCCGCTCAACAGCAATTCGTATAAAATGATATTATATATTATTACTGTATAGTAAAGCGGTAATATTCTGAAAATCCGTTTGAGATAATATTGCCTACATGAATGGGAGTGGGAAAAAGAGAGATATCCCAGAAAACCGCTTATTATAAAAAACATATAGACGCCATACGCTCCAAAGTCTGTTAAGATTTTTATGCTACCGTTTAAATGTGTAATTTGGCCATAATGTACCAGAACAACGCCGAAGCATGATAGTATTTTAAAAATTTTAAATGAATATATCTGGGTTTGGTTCATAAGAGTATCCTTTACTGTTATACTGGCCTTTTGGTTTTTATATTTTGCAGGTAGATGACATTTTAATGATATTTATTGAAAATTTCTTTGTCAAGATAAATTTTGGCTGGCTGCGGTAAGAAAAGCTTTCCTTATACAGGTAACTTATGTATAATGAATAAATGTATGAAATGAAATAGTGATATAATATGGAATTTTGATTGTTCTAGTTTGTTAAAAGCTTTTCATTAATTGACATAACTGTAAATTATGAAAGGAATCAGCATGTTTAAGCATTTGAAAATATTGTTTAGTATATTTGTCATTGTAGCTGCGGGGATATTTGTAGGAACTACATGGTACAAAAATGGCTTTGGAATAGGAGAGCACAAAAGCCAGGTGGAAGATATTCCTATTCACAATACAATTTATATGCTGGATGAAGGGAATATCATAGAACAACGCTTTGTTAGTGAAGAAAAATTTCTGTGCGGGGTGAATCTTCTTTTAGTTAATGTGTCGGAAGAAAGCCAGGGACAGATAAAAGTGGAACTGCGGGATATGTGGGGGGATGTTATTGCAGAACGGACCAGAGACTTATCTACAATATCATCAGGTGTTTATGAATATGTCCAGTTTAATGAAGTGGTAAATATAGAAGGAAATGAAGATCTGACCCTCTGCATCTATTCGCAGAATGCGGATGTCATTCCGGGCGTTGTCGGGGTAGAAGAAGAGGAAGATACAGTTGAAAATGTTTACTGTTGGTATAATTATGAACTGACAGAAAAAGGGCTAATTGTTGGTTATGTATATGGCAGAGAGGAATATATTGGGTATAAATACCAGACAGGGACAAAACAGGCATCCATAATGGCGACCATATTGGCACTGGTGGTTAGCGGGATACTGATTTATTCCATCAATAAATTGACTCTGATGCAGGCAGCAAGGCCCTTCCGAAATTTACGGAACTGGTATCAGACTGCAATGATATTGATGTTTTTCTTTGCTTTTTTTTCAAGTGCGGTTATAAATAAAACAATTTCCGGCACGAAAATACCAGTCTTTGTCTATTTTTTCCTGGCAGCAGCTCTTATTTTTGCAACAGCCATGGGACTGCTGTTTATCCGCAGACCAAAAGGAAAGTACAGAGCGCCAAGAAATATGAATTTTTCAAAGAGAAAATATATTGACAAGGGAGAAATGGTTGTTGTAATTGCAGCCATTTTGTGCAGACTTCCGATGTTCACTCATATGCAGCGCTGGGATGGTGCAATTTATTATGCGGCAATTATGCGCGCATGCAGTAATTTTGACTTTACTGTGCAGAGTGTGTGGAATGGTTTCAGGCTGGCCGGGCATTATACGCTGGGATATGCATTTTTTATGGCAATCGGTGAGTTTTTGATGCCGGGGCAGGTGACGGGGGTTTTATTTATAACACTGATTATGACAGTGGCAGCGCTTGTATGTATTTATAGATTATTGCGTTATTTCTGGTGCCGTATGCCGGAAATACATGCAGCAGCGGTAACAGTCATAGTTTCGGTTGTTCCCATATTCTGGGGACTGTTTACGAATATTAATATAGACTATTTCCTTTTGATTTTCTTTGTTTATCTGGTATATGCAGAATATAAAGGCTGGAATATTATGCGTTTCTTCTGGCTGATGGCAGTGATGCTGACCAAGGAAACAGGTATGGTAATTATTGCAGGCTACAGCGTCGCCTATGTATTTAAATTGTGGAAGCAGACACAGGGAAGAAGTGTGCGTGATAAGCTTTTTCAGGTACTGCATGATTCATTTGTCAAAAGTATACTGCTGTGTTTTATTATTTTCTGCGTATATGTTGTGAAGCAGGGAAGTCTGTTTGACTGGATGGGATTTAAAAGCAATAATATTTTTGCCCTGCCAGAATCAGTTGTGCAGGCGGCACAGGGTAAAAATGCTTTTTTGTATATGATTCCAAGTATAGGTCATAAAATTGTACAAATATGTACATTTAATTTTACATGGATACCAGTCACAGTTATCATCGTATGTATGTGCCGTCGTTTATTTGTCCGTGGAAATGATAAAAAGATATCAAAATCATTAATCACTACAGTTGGGGCATTAATTGTTTTCTTACTATTTAGTATATTTAGTACCTTTTGGATTCCATCTGTATTGGGACGCTACATTATATTCAGCACTGTTTTATTTTGGATACTGGCATTTATTTTATTATATGAGACATTTCCTTTGTGCTTAGAATCAGGAAAAACGTATTGTGCAGTGGGGGCAATTACATTATTGCTGCTAATACAGAATTTTTATTATATCGATCCGGTTTCAAATCTTTTATTTGACAGCCTGGATTCAGGGAGAGGAAAAATATTATCTGCGGAAGTAAATTATAGCAATTACGGAGATACATTTGTTAACAATTACCGATACCGTTATATAGACCAGATTATTGATAAAATGCTTGCTGATGTGGAATATCATCCGGGAATGCAGATTATTATCCCATATGAAAGGGACTATGTGTATGTGACAGATAATGGATCCTACAGCATAAACTGGAACACAAAAAAAAGAAAAAGGACAATGTTAAGTGCAGGGGAAAATCCATATGTAGCCCCTATGCAGCAGATATTGCTAGAACAAATAATGCAGAACGATGGTGGAGGATTGGCGGAGGAAGCAATCGTATATTTTGTTCCGTATATTGAATTTGACGAAGAAGGATGCATAGAGAAACTGCGCAATTATTATCAGGTTGGCGAGAGACGGGAAATATCAAACTGGGGCGGAAGCATTGTGTATTATGCATTAAAGCGAAAATAGTAATCGACTTATAATTATGTGAGGGAAGAATGAAAGCAGTAATTACCGGCCCAACCGGCATGATAGGCACGGCATTGATAAACAAATGCATACAAGAGCAGATACAGGTTCTGGCGGTCTGCCACAAAGATTCTGCAGGAACATCCCATATCCCCCAAAGCAGGTTTGTAAAGGTGGTGGAAACAGATTTATCTGAAATCAGTCGGTTAAGCCAGCTTATTAATGATAAGTATGACGTGTTTTACCACCTTGCATGGGCCGGAACTACCGGGAAAGCAAGAAATGACATGTATCTTCAAAATGAAAATATCAAATTTACCTTAGATGCCGTGGAACTTGCTTCCAAATTAGGGTGTAAAGTTTTTATAGGTGCAGGTTCCCAGGCAGAATATGGAAGATATGAAGGCAGGCTGACGCCGGATACCCCCGTATTTCCCGAAAACGGTTATGGCATGGCGAAACTCTGTGCCGGGCAGATGAGTAGAATACGGTGCCGGGAGCTGGGAATCAGACATATCTGGGTAAGGATTTTGAGCGTATATGGACCTTATGGGAAAGATGACATGATATCCCAGACTTTACGGAAAATAATGGCAGGAGAGAAAGCAGAGTTTACACTTGGAGAGCAAATATGGGATTACCTATACAGCGGGGATGCTGCAAGGGCGTTGCTGCTTTTGGCAGAGAAGGGAAAGGAAGGAAAAATTTATGTGCTTGGCAGCGGTGAAACCAGAAAGTTAAGAAATTATATTGAGATTATAGGGGAAGAAGCATCCGCATTTACTGGTAAAAAGACAGAACTGGATTTTGGTGCGGTTTCTTATGGAGAAAATCAGGTGATGCATCTAAGCGTAGATATAAAGGAATTGTGTAAAGATACAGGGTTTATACCAGAGGTTTCTTTCAGAGAAGGAATTAGAAAAACCATAAGTAAAATGGCGAATGCTGAAAGATAATTGCACAAGAGAGATGATTAGCAGGGGGAATTTTGTTGATGGAAAACGTTTTCGTACAGGCCGTTGTAACTGTCGCCGGAGGATTTGCACTGGACAGGCTTCTGGCTGTTTATAAAAACCGTATATCAAAGAAAAATAAGAATAATAAAATTTTACGATTAGCAAAATACCAGACTTTATATAGAATTTTCTGCCAGATTCATAGGCGACTGTTTTTTGTCAAATGACTGCGAAGTATATATCGGGGAGGAAGATGCTTCCGGGAAGCTTGTTTCAAGGCAGACGTTTGATGCTACGCTGATACGAGTCTATTATCCAGATTTTACATATAAAAACCCGAATGCTATTTTTTAAAATAATAATAAATATTTGTTAGTGACAGAAAATAGAAATGTGAACATTTTTAATGCTGTGAGCGATGAAATGATGAACAGCTTTCTTGTAAGAGACGGAACAGTTTCAGGAGCGGTCTTTTGGGAAGAAGATAAAAAACTGTTTTGGTAACAACTAAGGATGATGACTGCCATGTCAGCGAATTCGATATGAACCTGTTGATGATAAAGAAGTGTTGTTGCTTGGCTCGGGTGATGTAAATTCAGATTTTTTCTTTGATAATCAGGACAACATATATGTTGTTCATCAGGGAAAAGTAGACAGGATAAATATGCCGGGCGGTCAAAGGAGAACGATTATTGATTTGGATGCAATGGGACGGCGAAAAGAAAAAAGTGGGCTGGAAATAACAGGGTATTTGTGAGAGCATGTATGATTCATGATTCAGGTTATCTGGCGGGAATTGTGTCGGATGAATCCCACAGCAGATGCCGGGTCTACATTTTTAAGTTGGTTGCAGAGGAAATTATAGCGGTTAGTAACCCCGTAGGGGATTTGGGAGAAGGTGGGTATGCCCAGATTATGGAAAGTAAAGACATGCTTTATGCAAGAATTAAAAATGACAAAGGAAACAGTGCCCTTCGGTATCCGTTGCGTTTTGACGAAGAAAGAAAGCTTGTTTTTGCAAGAGAACCGTTGATTTTAAGAATTTTAAATTTATCATTGAATTTAAATGACATAATAGGACAAGTTGGTATATAATACTTAATGATAAATAGCATAAAAGGGAAAAGAGTGAAAGAAAAGTCTTTTACTTCAAAGAGTTTGTGTCTGCGTAGCATCCGCAAACTCGCTATGCGCAGAAATGAGGAAAAATATGGAAGGACAGGTGCAGATAAGGGGGAATCTGCCCAATGAACATACACCATGAAAAAAATAAGTATTTTGGTACCCTGTTATAATGAAGTGGAAAATGTGGAACTTATGTGCCATTCGCTTGTGAATGTAATCAATGAAACACTTTCCAGATATGATTACGAAATCGTATTTATTGACAACTGTTCCACTGACGGCACGAGGGAAGCGCTGGAAAAGCTGTGTGCAGAAAACCATAAGGTTAAGGCGATTTTCAATGTGACAAATTTTGGCCAGTTTAACTCGCCTTTTTATGGTATGTGCCAGACCACAGGAGATTGTACGATTTCAGTCTGTTGTGATTTTCAGGATCCGATAGAGTTAATTCCCCAATTTGTGGAAGAGTGGGAAAAGGGATACAAGATAGTCAGCGGAATTAAGACGTCCAGCAAGGAGAACCGCATCGTTTATTTTTTGAGAAGTGTTTACTATAAAGTGATTAAAAATATGTCATCAGTTAAAATGATTGAGCATTTTACAGGGTTTGGACTGTATGACAGGACTTTCATAGAACTGTTGCGGCAATTGGACGATCCGGTACCCTTTCTGCGTGGAATTGTGGCGGAGTATGGTTTTAAGAGGAAGGATATAGAATATGAGCAGGCAAAGCGGAGAGCGGGAAAGACTCATAACAATTTTTATACGCTATACGATGCAGCCATGCTCAGCATTACTTCTTATACCAAAGTAGGGCTTCGGCTGGCTACTTTTCTGGGGTTTATTGGTTCAGCGGTGAGTCTGGGTATTGCGGTTATTTACCTGATTATGAAACTGGCTAACTGGTATAAATTCCAGGCAGGCTATGCACCTATGATTATCGGTATTTTTGTGATTGGATCTATACAGTTATTTTTTATTGGGCTTTTGGGAGAATATATTTTAAATATTAATACGAGGGTGATACACAGGCCGCTGGTGGTGGAGGAAAAGAGACTGAATTTTGACGAGACGGAAGGAAAGAAACAAGAGAAAAAAGAAAAATCGGAGAAAAAAAATAATTTTAGAGATGTAAATGATAATGAGAGAGGTACAAAGGATGTATAAGCAACCTTTTTTAACCATAGGTATTGCAAACTATAATTATTCTCAGCATCTAATCAAAGCGTTTAAACAAATTAAAGCACAAAAATTTATTGATTATGAATTACTATATTGTGATGATGGCTCAACGGATGAATCACTAAAAATAATTAATACGATTATACATGAAAATCCACAGATGAATATTCGCATATATGCCGGAAAGCATGAGGGGATTCTTGAAAATAGAAATCGTATAATAGATAACGCAAGGGGAAAATACCTATTAATTTGTGATGCCGATGATTATATGGAAAGTGATTGCTTGAAAAAGTTATGCGATTTAGCTGAAAAGGAAGATGCAGATTGTATAATTGGTGGATTTGATGAAGTCGATGAGAAAGGGAGAATACTAAAGCAGCATATACCTAAATTAGATGCAAATAAGTGGTTATATACATGGCATCATGCACAAATATATAAGATGGATTTAGTGAGGGATAATCAGATCCGATTTATAGATTTACCTGATGATGTTTGTTTTTTGCAGCAAATACATTTGCATAGTAAAAAAGTTTTTTTTGTGTCTGAGGTGTTGTATAAATGGATACGTCATAGCGATTCAACGAGCGTAAATATAGAAAAGAATTACGCATGGCATCCCCAAAATATATGGAAGAGTTTGGCGGAATTTATTTCAAGGATACGCGATAATGTCGAAGATGAAGGTGATATTTTATCATTAAATTATTATTTATATAAATGGTATTATTTTAATATCGCAGATGTGCCAGAAAATTATAATGGAACTTTTAAAGAAATGCAATTTTACATGAAAAAATCTTGCCCCAATTACAGGAATTTATCTTTTTTTTGCAAAATATTAAAAGTTAAAGATACGTATTTTGCCAGATGTGCATTAATTTTTTGTTGGATGTTAGAAGGGATGGGGGGACTATTTTTTATTCCGCGATTACGTAGAATGCAGCATAAAATTCGAGGAATATAAGGTAGATATAATTATGAAAACACTTAATGTGATGTATATGTGCGATAATGGTTTTGCTCCTATTGCTGGCATATCGATGACCTCGCTTTTTAAAAATAATTTGGAAAATTCTATAAAAGTATATTTATTGGCAGTAGATATAAATGAGGAGAATTGTAACAAATTTATAAATTTAGCTGAAGATTTTGGGCAGGAAATTGACATAATTGATGCAAAAAAAGAATTAATAGAAATAAAGAAATTAGGTTTGTCTTTATATCGTGGTTCAGCAATGACAAATTTAAGACTTTATTTTGAAAGATTAATTCCGCTTGATATTGAGAGACTTATATATATAGATTGTGACACTATAATATGCCAATCGCTTGAGGAACTGATGAATTATGATATGCAAGAAAAAATGTTGGGAATGGTCTTAGATGCTTATGCAGATTTAATAAATATTTATCGATACAAAAAAAATCCATATTATAATGCGGGAGTGATTCTTATTGATTGTACGAAGTGGCGAAAAGAAAAGTGGGAAGAAAAGATTATTAAGTTTATTAAAGACAAAAAGATAGATTTTATGCATCCAGACCAAGATATTTATAACATCGTATGTAAAGATGAAATTTTTTGCTTGCCTGTTAAATACAATTTTCAACCTGTTCATAAAATTTATTCGGAAAGTATTTATTTTAAATATTTATCTAAAGAAGAATATTATACTGAAGATGAAATAGGAGAAGCAAGAGATTATCCCTGTATTATTCATTTGATTAGGGTGTTAGGTGAAAATCCGTGGCACTGTAGTAGCAAGCATCCATACAAGGAAATTTTTGATAAATATATGTTGGATTCAAATTGGAAGGATATGGAAAAGAAAAAAATAAAATTTAGCGTTATAATAAAAATAGAAAGAGTTTTAAATAAAATTCTGCCTAAAAGTATTTTTTTTCCAGTATCGCTTTTAGGTATAAAAGCAATGATAAAAATGAAATAGGGAATAATTATTTATGCTGGCATAACGTGGAAATAAGCTATTTATTGGAATAAGTGATTGAAGTAAAAAAGGTATATAGTATGCGAGATAAAAAGAACAAAATATTGATAATTTGTCCTTCAATGTGGCCGAAGATGAATTCGTGGGGTGAAACTCAACGAATGTATTATTTAGCAAACTGTTTGGCGCAACATGGATGGGAAGTTTATACAGTTTCACCTAAATTTAAAGAAAAAGAAGAAGAGCCAAAGCGGGAAAAAAAATATACATGTTATTTTTTGGGGGATGGCAGGCGTTTGATGGCCCCAGAAATTAAAAAAAATAATAAATTTTATGAGTTATTTCGTAGAACAATAGCCAAAATATTGACGCCAATTATCAGTTGGGTATATAATGAACCAGACTGTCGTGAAGGAATTTACAAACAGTTATGGATATGGAGATATAAGAAAAAAATTTGTGATTTAATTGATGATATCGGTATAGATACAGTTATAATCAGTATGCCTGCTTTTGTGCTTATAAAGCTTGGGAGAGATATATATAAGAAAAATAGTGGTGTTAGGATTATATATGATTATCGGGATCCATGGCATTTATGGAATCAAAAAAAGAATTTAGCATATTACACAGAAAAAAAGTTTTTTAGGTATGCTGATAAAATAGTAGGATTTTCAGATACATTTTTAAAGGATATGATTCACATAATGGGAGTTTCAGCAAATAAAATGGCTACTGTATATAATGGCTATTCGGAAAGGGACTGGAGGGATACTGAGGGGAAGAAAACATATAGAAAATGGGAGAAGAGAAATAAGTTGTGTTTGGTATTTACTGGTAACATAATCCTTTTAGACAGAAAAGACAACTATAGAAATCCATATAACCTAATTGAAATTGTAAGTAAAATTCCGGAAGTAGAATTATTCTTTATAGGAGTAAAAGAACAACGAGAAAATAGAATAGAAAATAATGTGCATTATATTGGAAATGTATCCCAAGAAGAATCTTTTGAGTATATGAGAATGAGTGACGTTTTGATTAGTATACATGATACACGAGATGCTTCAGGTAAATATATAGTTTCAGGTAAATTTTATGATTATATGAGAAGTGGTAAAATTATATGGCATATTGGTGCAGAACATGATTTAATGACAAAGTTGATTCAAAAATATAAGCTTGGAGTTTGGTGCAGAAATGAAAAGAGTGAATTAGAGAAAACTTTAGAAAAAATATTACAATATTGGAAAAAAGATACCTTAAGACAATTGAGAATTTGTGATATTGAAGAGATAAGTATTTTTTCACGTGAAAATCAGAATAAAAAATATATTGATATTTTGGGTGGAAATTGAACAAAATACACTTATTACGAAAGGAAAAGAAAATGAGAAAAAAAATATGTGTTATTGGATTAGGTTATATTGGTTTACCTACATCAGCTATGTTTGCGCAAAGTGGTTGTGAAGTAATTGGTGTAGATATTTCCGAGAGGGTAGTAAATATGCTTAATCAGGGGCATATTCATATTGAAGAGCCGGGCTTGGAGGAAGTTGTCAAAGCACAAGTACAGAATGGAAATTTTAGGGCATCTCTTGTGCCAGAAAAGGCAGATGCTTTTATCATTGCAGTACCAACACCTAATTTAGATGATGAATTTAGAAGCTGTGATTTAAAATTTGTAGTGCAAGGAGTTGAAAATATTTTACCGTTTGTGGAGAAAGGTAATACGGTAATAGTTGAGTCAACTATTGCACCTAAGTCAATGGATGATATAGTTAAGCCAATTTTTGAAAAAAATGGATACGTAATCGGAAAAGATATTTACTTAGCACATTGCCCGGAAAGAGTATTGCCCGGACAGATACTATATGAGTTACGCCATAATAATCGTATTGTAGGTGGTATTACCCCGGCATGTACGGAACATGCAGCAGAAGTATATGGTGTATTTGTTGAGGGGGAAATTATAAAAACAGAGGCTAAAACAGCAGAATTGTCTAAATGTATGGAGAATACATTTAGAGACGTAAATATTGCATTGGCAAATGAATTGGCTAAAATTTGTTATGCTTTGGATATAAATTGCCTGGATGTAATTCAGATGGCAAATAAACATCCGCGTGTAAATATTCACCAGCCAGGTCCAGGTGTTGGAGGACATTGCCTGGCAATAGATCCTTATTTTATCTGTGCAAAGGCACCAGAAGTTGCACAAATTATTCGTTTATCAAGAGATACAAATAAGAGCATGCCAAAATTTGTTGTAGAAAAAATTAATATGCTGTTGAAAGGAATTGACAATCCCAAAATAGCAGCATTTGGGGTCACTTACAAAGGAAATGTAGATGATGTAAGGGAAAGCCCGTCCTTTGAAATAGTTGAAATGCTAAAAAGCCAAGGGTTTATGGTTCAGGTATATGATCCACACGTACCCAATGATGAGTATGTTGATTTGGATACGGCTGTGCAACATGCAGATATTGTCGTAATTTTGACAGACCATAATGAGTATAAAAATATGGATCATAAACATATTGCATCACTTATGAAAACACCTGTATTATTTGATACCAGAAATATTATTAAACAGCAGGAAGACTCTGGACTAACCATTGTAAATTACGGAAATTTATATCAATTTAAAAAATAAATCCTAAGGAGGCTTTCTTAGAAAGTCTTCTTGGACTACATAGAATATAGCCGTTTTAGCGGTCGCAACGGCTAATGTATAAGCAGAATTTGAGGAAAGTTGGTTTTAATATGAAGAAAATTCGTGTATTAAGCGTTTTTGGTACAAGACCGGAGGCAATAAAAATGTGCCCGCTGGTAAAGGAATTAGAGAAACTTGAGGAAATTGAGAGTATTGTATGTGTTACTGGCCAGCATCGTCAGATGTTGGATCAGGTGTTGGAGATTTTTAGTGTAAAGCCAGATTATGATTTAAATCTCATGAAGGAAAGGCAAACGTTGACGTCAATTACAACATCTGTTTTGGAAAGTTTAGAAAATTTATTGCCGCAAATTAGGCCGGATATTGTTTTGGTTCATGGAGATACAACTACTTCAGCATCTGCCGCTTTAGCTGCTTTTTATCAGCAAATTCCAGTAGGGCATGTAGAAGCTGGTTTAAGGACATACGATAATTATTCACCTTTTCCAGAAGAAATGAATAGAAAGATTATTTCACAAATTGCAGAGTTATATTTTGCACCGACTGAGAATAATAAAGAGAACTTAATAAAAGAAAATATATTTGACAACATATTTGTTACAGGGAATACTGTAATTGATGCATTCCAATATACAGTTAGGGAACAATATCAATTTAAGAATGACATATTGAGAAAGATTGATTTTAGCAGTTCAAAGTTTATATTGATGACGGCTCATAGACGTGAAAATTTAGGTGAGCCATTAGAAAATATATGTAGAGCTGTAAAGCGTTTGGTAGAAGAAAATAGCGATGTACAGCTCGTTTACCCAGTACACTTAAATCCGGCTGTCCGTGATACCGTCTTTTCTATTTTGGGTGATTCTGACAGAATTCATCTGACAGATCCTATCGATGTGGAAGATATGCATAATGTAATGTCTAGAAGTACTCTTATTCTGACAGATTCCGGCGGCCTGCAGGAAGAGGGACCTCATTTTGGTATCCCGGTTATTGTTCTCAGAACTGAAACTGAACGCCCTGAAGCTGTGGATGCCGGGACTGTTGTCGTAGCCGGCACTGACGAAGACGTTATTTTTAACATTGCTGATAAACTGCTTCATGATCATGCTATGTACGCGGATATGGCTCACTCCATAAATCCTTACGGTGACGGTCATGCCAGTGAAAGAATAGCAAAAGAAATTATTAGTTGGAAAGAGTTTAATAGGTGATTTTATGTTTTCTGCAATTAAAACTGTTATTTTGGAATGCTGGTCCAACCGGCAGAGACTTCTGCGGCTGGCTAATTATGAATTAAAAGCTCAAAATAATGGCACTGTCTTTGGGTTTTTGTGGAACTTCTTTAATCCTGCTTTACAAATTTTGGTTTATTGGTTCGTTTTTAGTATTGGTCTACAGGTGCATGCTCCTAAAGGGGAATATCCTTATCTTATCTGGATGATTGTCGGTATTATTCCATGGTTCTATATTAGTGCGACTCTGCAGACCAGTGCTATGTCCATATATAGCTATAGCGGCGTATTAAAGCGTGTTTATTTGCCTTTGTCCATTGTTCCTATTAAAACAGTTTTTTCGGGATTTATTGGACATATCTGGTCTATGCTGGTGGTTTTCGCTGTTATGTTTATATGTAACGCTCCAATCAACCCCTTGGTTTATCAATTACCCTATTATATGTTTGCGATTGTTTTCTTCCTTATTGGCTGGGGCTTGTTCGCTTCTGCTATCACGGTTGTGTTTAAGGACTTTCAGAAAATCCTTTCTGCACTTATACGATTCCTTTTCTATATTTCGCCGATTGTCTGGAGCCAGGAAAATCTCCCGGATGATTTGCAGAAGATTTTGAGTTATAATCCTTTTTCTTACGTCCTTCAGGGATATCGTAACTGTATGTTATATGGATGTTCCTTAACGGAAACGAGGCAGGATGGCGTGTATTTTTGGATTGTTAGTATCCTCTTATTTCTTTTTGGCGCTTCTATTCATATGAAGTTCCGCAAGAAATTTATGGATTTGATTTAGGAGAACATTAATATGATTGAGTATGCGGTTAAATGTAATAATCTGTTAAAACGATATCCTATGTATAAAGGCGATTATGAGCGCTTGAAAGGCCTTCTTTTTCCTGGTTATAAACCCGACGAATTTGTGGCTTTGAAAGGGATCGATCTCGAAATCCCTAAAGGTCAAATTATGGGCCTGATTGGCTTAAATGGTTCCGGTAAATCTACTCTTTCCAGCATTATTGCGGGTATCACTTATGCAGATGCGGGAGAACTGACTGTTAATGGTGATGTCAGCATGCTCTCCGCATCGGCCGGTCTGGATAACTACCTTACTGGTATTCAAAATATTAAATATAAGGGTATCTTATTAGGCTTTAAAGATTCTGATATCAAGAATATGATGCAGGATATTATTGATTTTGCTGATATTGGCGAACATATTAATCTTCCTCTTAGAACTTATTCCAGCGGTATGCGTTCCCGCCTTGGGTTTGCCATTTCCGTTCATATGGATCCCGATATCCTCATTATTGATGAAGCTCTTTCGGTGGGCGATAACAGTTTTACTGATAAATGTTTAGCTAAAATGAATGAATTCAAAGCTAAAGGTAAAACTATTATTTTTGTTAGTCATTCTGTTACACAGATGGAAGGCTTCTGCGATAAGGTTATGTGGCTTCATAAAGGTGAAGTCCTCGGCATTGATTCTCCTTGTAACATTATTATGCCTTATTGCGGCTTCGCAAGGGAGTTCAACTCCATGACTTCTGCTGAAAGACTAAATTTCTTCCCTTCTTTACAGTTTTATCAGAATAAATATTTATAGGAGGTATGGGTATGCATGATGTAGATTATGAAATACAAATTCATAATTTAGTTAATCAGCTATCTGATTGTTTAGTAGATTATAGAATGAGCATTGAAAATGCAGAGCAATTATTAAAAAGAATAAGAAAGCTTGAAATTCAGAATAGCGCATTAATACAAGAAAATAATGAGCAGAAACGAAAACTAGATATCATCGAAAATAGTAGAATAGGCCGATTAGGAATAAAAGTGTATCAGTTATATAAAAAAAATTTTTAAAAGCAAAGGTGATTTTTATGGGGATAGCAGAGGAGTGGATTGAATATTTAAATGAAAGGAAAAATAATATTCAAGATTTTTTAGAGACAGAGTATCATGTTGACACATTTAAACTGTTACAAAAAAATAGCAGAACTTTTTTTTCTAATAAATTGCAGGCCGAAAATCTTAAAGAATTGCGCATGGCTTGTATTATGGATCAGTTTACCTTAGAAAGTTATAAACCAGAATGTAATTTGCTGGAACTAACGCCTGATAATTGGAAAAAAGAAATAGAAGAATTTGATCCAGAGTTAATTTTTATTGAATCTGCATGGCAGGGAAAGGATGGGATGTGGAGTCGGAAAATTGCAAATGGGAGTCCGGAGTTATATAGAATGACTAGTTATTGTCAGAAAAAAGAAATTCCAATTGTTTTTTGGAATAAAGAGGATCCGGTGTATACGGATACATTTATGCCGGCTGCAAGATGTGCCGATTTTGTCTTCACTACAGATATAGATTGTATCAAAAAATATAAAAATGCATTGGGTCATGATAATGTTTTTTTTCTTCATTTTGCAGCTCAGCCAAAAGTACACAACCCAATTGAAAAATATGAAAGAAAAGATAAATTTTGCTTTGCAGGAGCATATTATCATAAATATCCTAATCGGACTAAAACATTTGATAATTTTTCAGAAGTATTTTTAGAAAAAAAAGGTTTTGATATTTATGATAGAAATTATGATAACCCAAGACCTGAATTTATATTTCCAGAGAAGTATAAGTCTAATATTTTAGGATGTTTAAATTCATCAAAGATAGATGTTGCATACAAAGGCTATAACTTCGGTGTTAATATGAACTCAATAGAACAGTCACAAACGATGTTTGCAAGAAGAGTATTCGAAACTCTTGCTTCTAATACAGTGATTGTGGGGAACTACTCAAGAGGTGTTAAAAACTTATTTGGTGATTTAACAATATGTACCAATGATGTAAAAACTCTTAAAAATGATTTGGATGCCAGATGTTCAGATACTGAGGAATACAGGAAATATAGGTTATTAGGGTTAAGAAAAGTTTTAGAGCAACATTTGTACGAAGATAGATTGAGTTATGTTACCAAGAAGGTATTTGGAGTAGAAATTAAGGAAGTTCTACCGATGATTTCATTAGTGGCATGGCCGAGTGCAGATGCCCTCCCATATATACTAAAAACATTTAAACAGCAAATATATAAGAATAAGTATTTGTATCTGATTGGAGATTTTAAAGAAATAGATGAACCTAATGTAAGGATATTAGATATAGACAATACCAAATGGAAAAAGGTTACAGAAATTATAACAGACGGATATGTAGGACTTCTTAATGAAAAGAATCATTATGGTGAAAATTATTTGTTAGATATGGCACTGACATTTCGATATGCCAATGTAGCAGGTGTGGGAAAAAGTGCATACTACTCTTTTGATGGAACTGCATTTGAGTTACTCAATTGTGATGCAGCTTATAAGTATTCGTCAAAGATTAAATTTGATAGGGGGATTTTTAAAAGAGAAGTATTTAGGAATGAATGTTTTGAAGAATTGAAATGTAAAGAATCCATCGAAAATAATAATATTTTTGCGATAGATGAGTTCAATTTTTGTGAGAACTATTCTAAGGTTAAATGCTCTAAAGTGGATGATAAAATGATACCTGATCAAGGAATATCAATTAAAGAAATAGAGAGTATTGCGGAAAAAATTGATGGCGATTTACAGACAGATAACATAATTAAAGTTAGCAAAAATGAAATCGAAAAATTATGTAAAAAATCATGTCCAATAAACGTGAAATCAAATATTACGAATTTAAGTTGGAGACTGGAGAGTGAATTACCAAAAGATACAGTGCAATATATATACTTTAATAATTTTTATAAGACCGAGGAATATCAAAGAAATGGAAGAATTAATTACCAATGTTGTGGAATGGGCGATTTGGATATTTTAGGAATTTGTGTATTTTACGATCACAGAAAAAGAAAATTAGAACATAGTTTTACAAAATTTAATTCTTTATCAAGTAATAAGATTCCTGACAAAGCAAAATTCTTTAAGCTGGGATTTAGAATTTCGGGAACTGGGACTTGTGAGGTTAAAGAAATCCTTCTTGGATTAGAGCATGATACGGGAGAATTATCTTGTTATTTGTCACGAAGTAATGTCCTGATTTTGTCAAACCAATATCCTTCATCTAAAGTTCTATATAGAAATATGTTTGTGCATAAAAGGGCAATGTCTTATAAAGAACATGGAGTAGTGTGTGATGTAATGAGAATGAATCTGTATGCACAAAATGAATTTAGCGAATTTGAGGGCATAAACATTATCGAAGGGAAAGGAGAACGGCTCGGAAACGTCATTAATACAAGCAAGATAAATAAAATATGTGTTCACTTCCTTGATAAATCTATGTGGGAAATATTGAAACATTTTAAAAAAGAAATAGAAATCTTTGTTTGGATACATGGTGCTGAAATTCAACCATGGTGGCGAAGAAAATACAATTATACGACTGAAGCAGAATTGAATCAGGCAAAAAAAGATTCCAATGAAAGACAAGATTTTTGGAATGAAGTTTTTGAGGAAATAGATGAATATAATATACATTTCATATTTGTTTCACAGTATTTTGCAAAAGAGGTTTTTGAAGATTACAAAATACAATTACCAAAAGAAAAATATAGTATTATTCATAATTGTATTGACACGAATATGTTTACATATATAAAAAAGTCTCCAGAGCAAAGAAAGAAGATTTTGTCTATCAGACCATATGCAAGCAAAATATATGCCAATGATTTGATGGTAAAAGTCATTCAAAAGTTATCCAAAGAGAACTTTTTCGGTGAATTACAATTTTTAATAATTGGTGATGGCGTACTGTTTGATAAAACAGTTGCACCGCTTCGAAAAATTAGTAATGTTGAAATAAGAAAGACCTTTTTGCGACAGAGTGAAATAGTTGAATTATATCATGAGTTTGGTATGGTTTTAATACCAAGTCGTGGAGATACACAAGGAGTTTCAAGAGATGAAGCCATGTCGTGTGGAGTAGTACCAATTACAAATGCAGTAGGAGCTATTCCAGAATTTGTTGATAATGAGAGTGGAGTAATAGTTGAAGCAGAAAATTGGGAAGCAATGGCTGACGAAATAAAGAAAATTTATTTTGATGTAGATCGTTTTCAGCGTTTATCTGAAAATGCATCGAGGCGAGTCAGACATCAAACTGCATCTGAATTTACAACTTCAAAAGAATTATTTTTGCTTAAAAGATAAGAGTTATTTATTTAACGGAGGTAAGGGAATGGAAAATAGAGAATATGAAGCAGAAAAAGCAAGGTATGTTGATACACTAATGTTTAGAGTAATGGAATTAGAATCACAGAATGATATATTAAGAGAAAAATTGAATAATAATTTTATTGGGCAGAAAGAAATGGTGAAACCAGGCATTAGCTTGGTTGAAACTGAATTAAGAGAGAAGTTAAATGAGGCAAACCGGAAGTATAGAATGGTTACAGAACAAAATGCCAGTTTGAAAGAGAGATGCCAATTTAGAAATGTAAAAGGTTTAAGAAAAGTGGCCTTAATCTATGCCGAAATTGGCCTTGGCGGTATAGTAAAAAAAATTTTTAATAAAAATTAATGTTATAAGTGATTTTAAAAATTAGAAAGGTAAACGTATTTATGACAAGCCATAATTTAAAAGAACTTCGTGTTGCAGGTATTTTGGATGAGTTAAGCTGCTTTTGTTTCCCATATGAATGTAAGTTTTTAGAATTAGACATAGTAAATTACATAGAAAGAATGGAAGAATTTAAACCTCAGCTATTATTTATAGAATCAGCATGGCATGGCTTAAAAAATCATTGGTATACGAAGGTTTATAATCTTAGTATTGAGATACGCGAAATTTTGATTTGGTGCCGAGAACATAAGGTTCCTACAGTTTTTTGGAATAAAGAAGATCCAGTTCATTTTGACACTTTTTTGGGGGTTGCATCTTGGTTTGACTGGGTATATACAACGGATATGGATTGTGTGCCGCTTTACAAGCGTTTATTAAAGCATAACCGTGTGGGCGTTTTACCTTTTGCAACTAGTCCATACTCTTTTAATCCAATAGAAAAATATGAAAGAAAGCCAAAGAGTTGCTTTGCAGGTGGCTGGTATGCCTTACAGCCAGAACGATGCGTGGATTTTGAAAAAATTTTTGATTTGTGTTCTGAAATATTAGGAATAGATATTTATGACAGGAATGTGTATCCAGGCAATCCTGATTATACATTTCCAGATAAATATAAAGAGAGTATTGTAGGTTCTTTGCCTATGAATAAAATTGATATTGCATATAAAGGTTATGAATGTGGAATAACAATGAATACTGTAAAACGTTCATCTACTATGGAAGCCCGTAGAATTTATGAATTATTGGCATGTAATACAATTAGTATGAGCAACCCATGCAGTGCAATAAAAAATATGTTTGGTGATTTAGTAATTGTATGGGAAGATGAAAACCAGTTCAGAGAAGAATTAGAAAAAATAAAAAATACACCTAACTATAAAGAGAAATTGACATTAGCGGCATTAAGAAAAGTAATGTTGCAACATACATATGAAGAAAGATTAGCAAAAATATGTGAAGATGCGTTAGGCTGGGAAAAAGAAAAAAAAGCAGAAAAGATATGTGTATTTTCTGTAGTAGGTTCTGCTGGTGAAGTTAATAGAGTTTTGCGTAATTGGAAACGCCAAAAACACTTATCAGAACTTATTTTAATATTAAAAGAGACTGAAAAGATTAGTGAAATAGAAAATATAAGATGTATAGATTTGAAAGAATATGATTCCATAGTATCAGTGATAGATGCGGACTGGTATTGTTATTTTTCAACAGATAATTATTATGGGGAGAACTATCTTACAGATTATATTGTTGCTACCAAATATTCTTCAGCACCTATTATTGGAAAAGGAAGTTATTTTAAAAATATCTCGGGTACTTATTTATTGGAAAAACGGCAGATATCATATTCAGAAATTGATAGCATTAAGTGCGATAGGTGCATGGTTAAAAAACATATAGCCCAGTATTGCTACAATTGCGGTTCAGATCTGGAAAAAGAGAGTATCCAAGGATTTGAAGCATTATCAATTGACTTTTTCAATTTCTGTGAAGGCGAGCATGGGGCTGAGTGTAAAATAGTTGAAGACATTAAGTTCAATGAAGGGCATTCAATGAATGAAATATATAATATTTGTAGACAACTTCCAAACCAGAAGTACTTTACAATGCAAGAGCAAATGAGTGGAAAAGAATTTTTACTGAATGCTGTCTGGGATTTTCAGAATGTGTGGCATTGTGAGTTCCCCGAGGAATGTATAGGCATTTATGCATTAGAGAATGATGGTAGGAAAATTTATATGCAGGCGACAAGCGAATATAAGATTGATAAATACGCTCAAGATGGCTATATCAGGATTTTTTTAGATGGTACTGTGAGAGGAGAGGTACAATTTCGCTTGAGTTTATTGGATGAAAAGGGAAAGATAGTGCGTAATATTTGGCATAAAATCGGAATGTATTTGAGATGTCCAGTTCCAGACAATGCGGTTTCTTTCTATTACACACTGGTTATGGAGGAGCATAGTTCTGCTTTACTTAGAGAAGTAGTGATAAATGCTTTTCCTGGCACCAATATAGGGATGGAAAAATGGAAGGAGATTTAAATGAATAGTGAAGATATTATAGTTAGCGTAATAATTCCAATTTATAACGTAGAGAAATACTTAAATGACTGTATAATATCATTAAGAAGGCAGACTCATAAAGCTATAGAAATAATTTTAGTAGATGACAGGTCACTAGATCATTCGGTCGATATAGCACGAAAGCATGGAGAGGAAGATAGCAGAATAATAGTATACTCACATGATAAAAATAAGAAGCAAGGAGCTGCGCGCAATACAGGACTTCGAATTGCAAAAGGAAAATATATTATGTTTCTTGATTCCGATGATATATATCCATTAGATGCCGTGGCTAATATGCTAATAGCAATAGAACAAACGCAAGCAGATATGGTCATTGGAAAAATGGCATGGTTAAGGAACGGAAAAATAACTCCAGTTGAATATATAAATCGATTTATTAATTCAGCAGAATTATGGTGTGATGAAAATTTGCGTGGCATGCCTGCTGATAAATGTTACTTTGGATCGGCTTGCAATTGTATATATAATCTGGAATGGCTAAAGAAATGTGGAATTACGTTTGTAGAAGGTGTATATTGGGAAGATGTTCATTTTTCTGTCAGCGTATGGCTACATGCACAAAATATAGCGTATATTCCAAAAACAATGTATTTAAGGACAGAGCGGATAGATGAAAATAATTTATCGACAACTCAAGATTATGATATGAAAAAATTCTTAGATAGAGATTACTTAGAAAGCTCGATATTTAATGCATTTTTTGAAAGGTGTAAAAATAATGCTTCCCTAAAAAATGATATTACAATAATTTTGCAAAGAATCTATAAAGTTACAGAAGGAATGATAGAGCATCGAAATGATAATCTTGAAATATGGGTACAGGAATGGTATAGAGGTTATAAAAAAAGGCATAGTATTTTATTAAGAAAGTTACAAAATATATAGGAGATGATTTTATTAATAAAAAAATGCATTTTGCATACACATTAAATCAATTTAATACAGTTATATATGGTATGGAAAATATAACAAAAGAAGAAATTGATCAAATAGCGAAAAGGGCACTGACTGGATACTTAGTTGTCCAAGACGGATTAGGCGAAATTCCGCATAATTACGGAAAATTAGATTGGAATATAAGCGTATGTAATAATTCTGACAGAACACAGTTACTATTGCAGTCCTTAAATATGATACAATTGTTGAGTAAAGCATATTTAAATTCTGGGGAGAAAGCATATCTAATCTTAGCAATTAATTTCTTTAACGATTGGTATGACTTTCAAGCAAATTTTGAAAAATCACAATATAATGCGTATATTTGGAATGATCATGCAGTGGCTTTACGCACAGAAAATATAATATATTTAATGTTATTATTAGATAAAGAAAACCTGCTTGATTGTAATATGTATAATAAGTTATATGATGTTTTGAAATGTCAGGGGAAATGGCTAAACAACAATGAAAACTATTTTTGGAATTGTAACCATGGTATATATGAAGATAGAGCTTTGATTTGCTTAGCAAAATTATGGGAGACAGATGAAGCAAAAAAATGGTTAAAAAATGCTAAAATAAGACTTTTAAGCCAAAAGAAATTTGCATTTACAGACGAAATGGTTCATGTAGAAAATTCTCCGGAGTATCATCTTGTTGTTTTAGATTTATTTATGCGTATAGCTGTTTTTTTAAAGCAATTTGATGACTCTTATGGGGAAGAACTTTATCAGGCCATAAAAGTTTCAGAGGAATTTTTAAGTTGGATGATAAAGCCAAATGGATATTTGGCGGAGGTGGAGGATACAGAAAGGAAAACATTATTTCTTCCAGAAGACGTAGTAAATTGTTACAAAAAGAAATCCGTAAAAACAGATTGCGAATCTAAAACAGAATGGAATCAAGTCTATCCTAAATCAGGATATGCATTTTGGCGACGAGAAGTAGAAAAAGATAATCCACGAGCAGATAGTTGGTTTATGTTTAAATCAGGATATCATTCACGAGTCCATAAGCATGCGGATGATTTATCTATTTTATGGTCAGTAGGGGGATATGATATTCTGATTGATCCGGGGAAATTAGGGTATACTTTAGGTGAAGCGAGAGTGGACTATCTACATTCAGCATTAGCGCATAATACGGTAGTTGTAGACGAAAAAACATATTCCATTACAAATGAAAGAACACATTTAACTGGCATTTTGGAATTTGATACTTCTGGTGCAATACAATATGTTCGAGGATTTAATGATAGTTATTCAGGGGTGCATATCGATAGAGCAATTTATTACTGGGCAAATATGCTTATTATTCATGATGAAATTCAATCTGCCGATATACACACTTATTCACAAATGTTTCATATATCAGAACAGATTAAGCTGATACAACAAAGCGATATCGAGATTATTGGTGAAACAATCAATGGAGATTATATTGTTCAAATTAAGCAGATACTAAATGTCAATGGAACATATTTGTATTCGGGGAGCGTTCAACAAGATAAAAAGTATGGGTATAGATCCTCCAAGATGGGGGAAATAATTGATTGTACAACATGCCGTTTTGAAAAGTCTGGTAGTAACGTGGAATTTGTTACTGCTATTACTGTTGAGCATAAGAAAAATATCAAAAATGATTTAAGTGGTATAACTATAAACGGAAGGAATTTAATAGTTTCTCCAAGTATAAATATTCAGTTGAAGAAAAGAGAAAGACCTAATTTATTAAGTGTAAAATGTAAAATAGATACAAAATCATCAGATATTATATTATTAAACGAGCAAGTGAGTAATATAAAAGAATATCGTTGGGAACTGTGGGATATGAAATGGGGTAAAAAAATTAGAGAAAAGACTACTTTAAAACGATATTGTAAATTTGAAAGAGATTTTTATGTTGATGTATATGTCAAATTAGTAGCCACGACAATTCAAAATCAAACAATTAAAGGTATTGTATTTATTTTAAAATACAATGCACTTGACAAGAGACATGAAATAGCTTTAGCTAAAAAATGGAACAATCTTTTGGTTGAAGGACTTCAAATGGAATGGTATTCAGAAGATTCAGCAAGATTTACAGTATTGTATGATTATAAATGGAATAGTAAAATTAATTGGCATATATATAGGAATGGAGGGCATTATTACCATCAATTTATAGTAAACAGAGGATATTTTGAATATCAGTTTAAGTACCCGGGTCGTTATACAGTAATGTTTTTTATAGAAAGCCCAGATGGCGAAAAAGAATTTTGGAATTTTCCAGAATTTGAATACAGAGGTAAATTATGAAAATTAATTATAATTTGGATAAATATGAATGTATTATTGAGTTGCAAACAAGTAAGATGGCAAATAGACAACTAAAAGAAATTGCGGATAAAGCGTTAGCTGGTTCCTTGGTTGTTCAATGGGGGTTGGATGAAATCCCATATATGAATGGTAGGATAGAATGGAATATACAGTTATCTTCAGTCGCTAATTCAATTCAAATGCGTCTGCAAAGTTTAAGTATATTACTTTTTTTATGTGCAGCATATAGAGAATATAAAAGTATAGAATATCTTAAATTGGCAATAAATATTTTTGAAGATTGGTATGAATATGCAAATAGTGAAAAAGCCCAAAAAAACGTCTTTTTATGGAATGATCATGCAGTGGCAGAGCGTACTGAAAGTTTAATTTTTTTTCTTTTATGTTGTAAAAAAGAAAATCAATTAAATGAAGAGTTACAATATAGACTGGAAAATATCCTACTTAGGCAAGGCGAATGGCTGAATGACGATAAGAACTACTTTTACAATTGTAACCACGGCATATTTGAAGATAGGGCATTGATTTGTCTTTCAATGTTAATTTCTAATGAGCAATCAGGAAAATGGTTAGCAAAAGCAAAGCAAAGAGTAGTTGAGCAGAGAAAATTTGCATTTACAGATGAGATGGTGCATGTTGAAAATTCTCCACAATATCAGGAGACTGTTTTAAGACTGTTTTGTAGTATTGCAGAATTTTTATCGAAGTTTGATGATTTAGATGGAATAAAACTGTACAATGATGTCAAAAGATCATTGGAATTTTTGACGTGGACCATAAAGCCAACAGGATATATGGCAGAAATAGGTGATTCTGATGGAAGTCTAAGTTGCACGCCAATAGTAAATAGAAGATTTGAAAGATTTGGAAATAGCTATTTAAACTACGCCGCTACACTAGGGAGGGGGGGGGTAAAGCCGCAGAATTGTTATGCTATTTACCCTCAATCAGGATATTTTTTTAGCCGCAGTAATTGGGAAAAAGAAAACTTTACAGATGCAACATGGCTGATGTTTAAAGCTGGATATCATTCCAGAGTCCATAAACACGGGGATGATTTATCACTTATGCTGACATCTAAAGGATATGATATTCTGATTGACCCAGGTAAGTACGGATATACTATAGGCGAGCCGCATGTTGATTATTTACATTCAGCATTAGCGCATAACACAGTAGTAGTAGATGAAAAGTCTTATTCCATTTCAGATGAAAGAACGCATTTAGCAGGGATATTGGAGTATAACTTAAACGTAAAGGAAAATGAATATCTTTATGTAAGGGCATTTAATAATAGTTATTATGGAGTCTATATCGATCGAGCAATATATCATAAGGATGAGATAATATTTGTTCATGACGAAATCCTTTCTAAGGATAATCATGTTTATTCTCAAATGTTTCATTTATCGGAATATGTTAAAGTCCTTAAAGAAAGCAAAGACGAGATAGTAGGACAAATTGGGGATTCAGGTTATATTATTCGAATTACACAATTATCTGGTGTAGATGATGCACATATTTATCAAGGGATGCAACCAGATGCAAAGTATGGATACAGATCACCAGTAATGAAGGAAATTGTTAATTGCACAACTGTCCGTTTTGAAAAGTATGGAAGTAAAACTGAGTTTGTAACAATGATTGCAATTGAACCGTTAGAGAATATTTCAAAAAATATTGAATTCTTTAAAAATAAAAATAAAATTTATAATTGTAACCATATTTCTAATATAACGTTAATTAGAAGACCAAGACCTGACTTGTCTTTGATTACTTGCAGGGTTGATAACAAAATAGATAGTATTATATTAGAGGCAGACTTATTGGAAGATATGAGCCAATACGTATGGGAAGTAGTTGACGTCCGTAAAAATTTAATATTAGAATCACAAACTACCATTAACGCTAATTGTAAGTTTTTTGCAAGCTTTTGCACAGATATATGTATAAAAGTAACTTTTATAACTAACACAAATCAGAAATTAAAAGGAATTGTTGCATATTTAAAGTATAACCACAGGAGCGGATATGAGGTTGTAAAAGAGACTGAAAAGCCATTAAATTTGCAAATGAATGGGATGCAGATGGAATGGTTAACAAAAGAAACGCTACGATGCACAGTACTTTTTGACTATGCATTTGATTGTGGATTAAATTGGCATATCTACCGAAATGGTGGGCATTATTTTTATAAATACGAAAAAAACAATCCTACTTTTGAATACCAATTTACTGAACCTGGCGCATATACTGTTATGTTTTATATATGTGGATTGGCTGGTGAAAAAGAATTTTTGGATTTTCCGCAATTTAATATTATAGGTAAAGGAGAAATATGTGGAGAGCAAAAACTTTGAAATCTTGATAGTATCAGAGGGAAAAGTCATTAAATGTAATGTTAATTGTACCATTAAGGAAAAATGTCTTGAGTATTCTTTTTATCTGATAAAAGATTGGAGAAAAATCAATTCAAAAAAATTGAGTCCAGATCCTAAAGCCGAGTTCCGAGTTTGCGAGGCGGGCTTATATCATGTAATATGTTTTGTAAAAAAGGGGTGTGAAAAGCTAATTTTAAAATCTCAGGATATAAGATTTGATACTGGAACAAAAAATAAGGTAGCCGTTAGCATATATGGAAGTTGTGTAACGAGAGATATTCTAGAATATGAAACCATATCATGTTTAGATTTAAAAAGTTATTTTTGTCGACAATCTATAGTATCATCTTTATCAATGCCTATTAGATGCGATATGAAAGAAGTAAAATTGACCTCACCCTTTCAAAAGAGACAATTGCATAATGATTTTTCAAAAAACCTTTTTTCTGTATTGGCAAGTGATACAAGTGAGTACTTGATAATAGATTTAATAGATGAAAGGTTTTCTCTTATACATTATAGAGATAGTTTTATTACAAATTCCACTTCTTTGATGGAAAGCAATTATATCGAAGAACCGGAAGTTATCGAGTATAAAAAGTTAAATGGAAAATACATATTTGATGGTAAAGATTTGGATGAATATCTTGATAAATTTTCCAAACTAATACTGAATATTTATGAGCCAGAAAAAATCATTATACATAAAGCCTTTATGTTAGATAATTATATAGATAAAAGGGGGGAATTGCATAAATTTCCTATAAATTATATATTAGAAAACAAAAAAGTAAATCAACGGTTAGATTATATGTATAATAGGCTTATAAATAATCTGGGACCAGTACATGTAATTGACATTTGTAAAAATGAGAAAATATATCAAATAAAAATTAAAAAAATGCTTTGTTCATATACAAAAAATAAAAAGGATTTGGCACTGGCTGATGAAAACAATAAATGGGGACTTGCACCTATGCATTATCATGAACAATATTATAAGGCAGTTTTGTTGCAATTATATAAGGCTTTAATGCTTACATAAATGAAAGAAATACAAGGGAGAAAAAGAAATATGGATAAAACATTCTATCAAATTGTGGATGACTGCATTGTAAAAAATATTCCCAGTAGCGTAAAGATTAATGAGACAATTTATGATTATCAAAAGATTGCTGATATATTTATTGATGGAAAATTAATTATGCGCACAGAAATTAGTGAAATATCTCATGTTGATAATTTTTTTCATGAATATAGAAATTATTCTGAATGGAATATGAATTTAATGTCTGTATGGGGATTAAATATAATTCAAGATATGGTATGGAGCACTCAGAAAACATCAAATTCTAAGTATGTGCTATTTGCTAAAGATATATTTAAAAAATTTATACAAATAATACATAGTGACGATGATTTATTAGAGCGAACAATAGCTGCAACATTTAACCGAACAATAATTTTAATTAATTTGTATCATTTTTTATTGGGAAAAGATGATACACTTGCAGAAGATATTTTGAATTTTCTTACGCATAAGCAGATTGCCGTTTTAGAATCAACCCAAATGACCAACGCTTCTATTTTTTGCAGCAAACTACTTATATACAAAGTGACCGGCGATGCAAAACATATAGATGAAGCTATTGTTGAAATGAAAGCTTTTATTCACAGTTACATTAATGAAGATGGTTCGAGCAAAGATTATCGTTTGCTGTCAAATTCATATTTTAATCGTTTTTTTTCTCTTTTTATGGATTTATTGAAAAATGATCAAATCAACGATGATGCGCTTGCTGAAATTTATAAAAAAAATATAATATATTTAAGAACAATGACAACCCAAGAAGGATTTTTTCCATCTTTAAATGGATTTAATGGAGGTAAAAGCCCTTTTGAATCGCTTGTTAAAACACAATATTTTGAAAACAGTGGTTATTTTGTAAATAAAAATGAAGATATTTTTTTCTTACAAAATGCTTGTAAGTCTAAAAGTGTTTCTTCCAACCTATGTGGTGTGGTTTTAACCTATGGGAAAAAGGATATTTTTTTAGAAAGCGCAATAGTAGAGGAACATATTGTATATACAAAACCATACTTTATTGATGGTCATTCACTAAATAGAATAATTGATTTTGCATCTAACAGCAATGTTGATGTTAAATTTATTAATTCAAATACGATTATTGATGTGTCTTCTAAAGTCGGCCATATGTGTCTTTCTTCCAAATGGAAGGAATTAGATAATTCGATTATTATCCATTGTTCTGCAACTTCAAAGTATGGTGGTTTAAAATATTTTTTTATCCTCTCTTCACAATGCCATGATGTTAAGTTATATAAAGATTGTATAAAGTTTTTTGCAGGAGGGTTTTTGCCAGTTTCCATGCGTATACAAAGTGATTTAGAATATCAAATTACTTTGTCTCATGGTATTGGAGATGAGAAAGGAAGTAAGCAGGAAGTTCAGATTATTGAAATTTTATGCGAAGATAAAAATGCGGTATTTAATATTGAAATTAATTTTGACAAAGTAAAGTATGATGAGTATAAGGTAAGCGCCAAATAATAATGCGGTCAGATATAAAATTACCCCAGCCCTTGTAAACGGTAGATAGTGCGTACCTCGACTGATATGAAGAAGTATGGGAAAATAGACTATATTTCTATCACGAGTATCAAAAGTTAAGTTTCAACTTTTGATACCGATATACGGAGGTAAGTTTATGAGTGCAGAAACAACTATGATGGCTGAGCAGTACCGTCTCCGGGAATGGGCCGACCAGATCAGGGACTGCCAGAGCCGTCCGTCCGGCATGAGCGTCGTCAGCTGGTGTGCCTGCCACGGTATCACAAAAGCGAATTATTATTACAGGCTCCGCCGTGTTAGGGAAGCCTGCCTTGAAACCATGCAGGGGGAAATAACCGCGCAGCAGATAATCCCTGTACAGCCCGGGCTTTTACAGCAGCAGGAACAGAAAGACGGCAATGCACAGCCGGGACTGGATATTTCCATAAAAGGGGGTTCCATCCATGTAACAGAATCCACGCCCATGCCATTGCTTGCGGCAGTTCTTGAGGTGATGCGGAATGCTTAATGATGCCATCTGTTTCAAGGCAGTTTATATTGTCTGCGGATACACAGACCTGCGCTCCGGCATGGACCGGCTGGCGGCGCTCATTGAAACGCAGACCGGGAGCAGACCGCATGTCCCAGACACGCTTTATCTTTTCTGTGGGCGGCGCACCGACCGCATCAAAGGACTTGTATGGGAAGGGGACGGCTGGCTTCTGTTATACAAGCGGCTGGCAGAAGGCCGGTTC
>OFHA01000234.1_pt1 | contig 50692 bp, 45 predicted proteins | sample 1521891 | NCBI WGS metagenome assembly OFHA01 (sample SAMEA3504089, study PRJEB24116) | mouse gut metagenome | biome: mouse gut; feature: mouse-associated habitat; material: faeces | place: Denmark | collected 2011
TTCGCCGACGGCGGCGAGTACCTCATCGCCATCAAGTCGGGCGTTGCCGACGAGTACTGGTTCCTCATTCCCGGCACCACGGGCGCCAACCTCTCGGCCATGAACGAGCTTACCGTAGCCGCCGACAACACCGTATCGACCGCCAACACGAAGTATACCTGGACGGCCGAAGCCAACGACACGGGCTTCGCACTCCGCAACGACGAAGGCACCTACATCACCTACACCGGTTCGGGCACCAACCTCGTGACGAAGGGCACCCTGAACCCCGACAGGAAGAACGGTCTCTGGATCCCGACCTTCATCGAGGGCGGCTACTACAAGCTCCAGTACCAGAGCACGTCGGGCCGCTTCTTCGGCGTCAATGCGGGACCTGCGGCGATGAAGGCCTACGCCAACAGCAACTTCACCAACCAGTTCAATCCGGCATCGGCGCTCAAGCAGAACTGCGGCGCGCTGTCGGTCTTCCGCAAGAAGGGCAACTGAACGGAGGGCGGCGACGGCGGCGGGAAAGTCATTGCGAAAGGTACGCCGGAAGAAGTAGCGGAAGTGGAAGGCTCCTATACAGGAAAATATATTAAAAAGTATCTTTGATAAACATTAGACTGGGCATTAACATGTTACAATAACACGCTCTAGAAAGTCCTATAGAATAAAAAAGAATGCGCACAGCGCATTCTCCGCGCGCGAGCGGATTGCGCAGCAATAAATTTCCTCTCCGCGAGCTGCGCATAATTGTTTTTCTCTTATAGGAAAGTCATGGACTTTAACACTTTACAGTAACACGGTCTTTCCTATAAGATAAAAAAAGCCGCCCATCCGGGCGACCCTAAATTTCGGGGAGTACCTCCCGGATTCTAAGAATCCGGGAAGCATGAGTTATGAAAAATTATATTAGCTTGTCAGCTAGTACAGATACTAGTATATCTATAGAATGTGATGGATATGTGAAAAAATCGGGAAAAGTTTAGAAAAAGTATAAAAATTTCATAAACTTTTATAAGGAAATCCATGGAAAAGGTTAATAATAGACGTTTTTTGATATTTTATAAAAAAATGCTTTGAAAATTCGCCACGATTGTATATAATGTAGATATATATGGAAAAATAGAGTTATTATGCTTTATGCTTGCAGATGGGAATGCCTGCTGTTTATTTGGGGCAGGGAACCACAACAGCCAGATGGTTAGCCATTTGGCGGGAACAGATAGAGAAATGAAAGGGGACCAAGTGATGTCAACAGATATTGGAATTGACCTGGGAACAGCGAGTATCCTTGTATATATAAAAGGAAAAGGTGTTGTATTGAAAGAGCCTTCTGTGGTTGCTTTTGACAGAGATACCAATAAAATAAAAGCGATTGGGGAAGAAGCCCGCCTGATGCTGGGAAGGACGCCGGGGAACATTGTTGCCGTAAGGCCTTTGCGCCAGGGGGTTATTTCCGACTATACAGTAACTGAAAAAATGCTGAAGTATTTTATCCAGAAAGCCATGGGGAAGAAAAGCTTCCGCAAGCCGAGAATCAGCGTATGCGTGCCAAGCGGTGTTACCGAGGTAGAGAAAAAGGCCGTGGAGGACGCCACTTACCAGGCAGGGGCGCGGGAGGTTTCCATTATTGAAGAACCTATTGCAGCGGCTATTGGCGCCGGGGTGGATATTTCCAAACCCTGCGGCAACATGATTGTGGACATTGGGGGCGGTACGGCAGATATTGCGGTAATTTCCCTTGGAGGCACAGTGGTGAGCACCTCCATTAAGATTGCAGGGGACGATTTTGACGAAGCCATAGTACGTTATATGAGGAAGAAGCATAACCTATTAATAGGAGAGCGGACTGCCGAGGACATTAAGATTAAAATTGGCACCTGTTTCCCACTGGCACAGAACGATACCATGGACGTTCGGGGCAGGAACCTTGTGACAGGCCTTCCCAAGACTGTGTCCGTATCTTCGGAGGAAACGGAAGAAGCGCTGCGGGAGGCTACCCTCCAGATTGTGGAAGCTGTCCACAGCGTGTTGGAGAAAACCCCGCCGGAACTGGCAGCAGACGTGGCAGACCGGGGGATTATTTTAACTGGGGGCGGCGCATTGCTCCGGGGCCTGGAAGAACTGATTGAGGACAGGACAGGGATCAATACCATGACGGCAGAGGAACCTATGACTTGCGTGGCCATTGGGACAGGCAAATATGTGGAATTTTTATCCGGTAAATCTGGCAAGCTTGAGGATTAGCGTACTGCCTGCATGATATCCAGCTATTTAGGGCATCCCTCCCATTCATTTTTAGGGAGGCTGAGCCGATATATAATAGAAGCAACTTACAGTCCGGGCAGGACGTATTCTGTGCTGTCCGCATATGTGCTAGGAGCATTGGCTTTTGGTGCATGGTATTCTGAACATCTGCTTCTGTTTTGGCAGCAAGGGGTAAGGCACAGGTGTTTCGGGAGCAAAGGAGCAGGAATTTATGGTAAAAGGATTATACACTGCGTATACAGGGATGATAAACCAGCAGAACAGGTTGGATGTGCTTACCAACAACCTGGCAAATTCTGCGACCAACGGGTTTAAAAAGGAAGGGTCAACTTCCCAGTCATTCGACGAGATGTTGGCAATTAAGATTAAAGATACCTCAGACATGGGCCTTCCCAAAGGGCTTGGGGACGTCAGCCTGGGGGTTAAGATTGGGGAATGTTATACGGACTTTGGGCAGGGGAATTTCCGGGTTACGGATAACATTTACGATTTAGCAATCAACGGGGATGGGTTTTTTGCCATTTCCTTTACCAACAAAGCCGGGGAAGCTTCTGTGAAATATACGAGGGACGGCGCGTTTACGGTCAACCGGGAAGGATACCTGATGACAAAGGATGGGGATTATGTGCTGAACCAGGCGGCAGCCCAGGCGGGGAACCCGGGGCAGGCCGGATACATAAGGGTAGACCCCAATCTGGAACTGCAAGTGGACGAGAACGGCAACCTGTACCAGAACGGCGCGTTGCTGGGGCAGATTGGCGTGGTAGACTTTGCAGATTATAATTTTTTGGAAAAATATGGGGAGAACCTGTATGATTTAGCAGACGGCGGGCAGGTGCAGGCATCTGACGCACAGGTCATCCAAGGGACCCTTGAGATGTCCAATGTAAATGTAATTTCTGAGATGGTGGAAATGATTACCATTTCCCGCGCATATGAAACAAACCAGAAGATTATCCAGTCCATTGATGAAACCTTAGAGAAGGCTGTGAATAATATCGGCAAAGCATAGGAATAGGAAGGAGCAGCAAGCGTTATGATGAGATCGTTGTGGTCGGCAGCATCCGGCATGATTTCCCAGCAGACAGCAGTGGATACAATTTCCCACAACCTGGCGAATGTAAATACTACCGGGTACAAGACTGAAAAGACAGAATTTAAAACATTGTTATACCAAAATCTGCAGACTAGGACTACCTCTGCCAACGGGGAGCAAAAGCCAATCCCGGCACAGGTAGGTTTGGGTACAAGGGTTGCATTTATCACCTCTAATTTTACCCAGGGCCCGCTGCTTGCCAGTGAAAGCTTTACCGCAATGGCGATTGCAGGAGATGGGTTTTACGCGGTAAGGGGTGCGGACGGCAACACTTATTATACTAGAAATGGCGACTTTAAGCTGAGCGTAGGGGATAATGGGGATCTTACGCTGGTAACGGCAGACGGCTATCCGGTGCTGGGTTCCGACGGCAACCCGATTACTATGCCAGGGAATGTGAGCAGCAGCAAGATCCAGGTTTCCACAGAAGGCGCCGTTGGCTATGTGGATGGCAACGGGGAATTTGTGAATGTGGCAAATCTCGGCTTGTTCCAGTTCAGCAACCCGGCTGGCCTTGAGAAATTGTCCAACAGCCTGCTGGCTGTAACGGACGCATCCGGCGAAGCGCTGAATGAAGCGAACACCCCTAATATCATACGGAGCGAGGTGCGCCAGAAATATGTGGAGGGCTCCAATGTCCAGGTAGCGGATGAAATGGTGAACCTGATTGTGGCGCAGAGGGCTTATGAGATGAACTCTAAGGCGATTCAGGCATCCGATGATATGCTGGGGCAGGCGAACCAGCTAAAGAGGTAATGGCGCAGGCTGCGGCATAACAGGTGAAGGAAAATAGTTCCGGTTTATCCCCCAGGGAAAGGAGGGTACATAATGAGCCTTGGCATAAATACAACAGGTTCTTTTTACAATAACTATAAAACAGACACAGCAACGGATTCCGCCGGCAAGCTGGAGGAAACGCTGAATTCTGATTTATCCAAAGCCACAGAAGAAGAATTAATGGATGTGTGCAAGGATTTTGAAGCATATTTTATTGAGCAGATGTTTAAGGCCATGCAGAAAATGGTCCCGGAGTCGGAAGAAAATGTTTCTGCATCCACAAAGCAGCTTAAGGACTACTATAAAGAGCAGATGACCCAAAGCTACGCGGAGCAGGCTTCTGAGGAGGGCAGCTTTGGGATTGCCCAGGTACTGTATGAGCAGATGAAGCGGAATTACGGTTTGGAGTAAGATTGTGGAAACTTTGTCAGGGTATGTGGAACATATCGTGTTTCAGAATGGAGAAAATGGATATACGGTCTTAAACCTTGTCAGTGGGGAGGATGAAATCACCTGCGTGGGGATTTTCCATGGAGTCAGCGAAGGGGAATGCCTGGAGCTGTCTGGGGAATACACCACCCATCCTTCTTATGGCAGGCAGTTTAAAGCGGCGTCCTTTCAGGTAAAGCCTCCGGAGGACATGGTTTCCGTGGAACGCTATTTGGCTTCCGGGGCTATCAAGGGAATCGGTGCAGCCCTTGCCGCCCGGATTGTCAGGAAGTTCCGGGAAGATACCATCCGTATCATAGAGGAGGAACCGGAACGGCTGGCAGAGGTGAAGGGCATCAGCCAGCGGAAGGCAATGGAGATTGCAGAACAGGCGGAGGGCAAGCGGGAATTGCGCCAGGCAATGATTTTCCTCCAGCAGTACGGCATTTCCCAGACGCTGGCGGCAAAAATTTATAAGGCATATGGCCGGGAGCTGTATGGGATTTTAAAAGAAAATCCCTACCGTCTGGCAGATGATATTCAAGGTGTGGGTTTTCGGATTGCGGATGAGATTGCGTCCCGGATTGGAATCCACACCGATTCTGATTTCCGCATCCGGAGCGGAATTTTGTACACGCTGGTGCAGGCGTCCTCAGAAGGCCATACCTGCCTGCCGGCGGAACTGCTTGCCCAGAGGGCAAGCGAGCTGTTGGGGGTAGCCCCGGAGCATATTGAAAAACATTATATGGACCTTGCCATAGCAGGGAAATTAATGATAAAGGAAGGGGAGGGACGCCATTCTATTTTTGCCGCCCCTTATTATTATATGGAAGTAAATACGGCTTCCATGCTGAAAGGGCTGGATGTATCCTATGATGTGCCGGAACCTGAAATCCGGGCGCGGATCCAGAGGATTGAACAGGATACAGGCATGGTTTTGGACGGGCTGCAGGCGGAAGCGGTGAAAGAAGCCGTGACAAATGGGCTGATGGTGATTACCGGAGGGCCTGGGACGGGGAAAACTACTACGATCAATACCATTATCCGCTATTTTGAACTGGAAGGCATGGACATTTTCCTTGGGGCGCCTACTGGGCGGGCAGCGAAACGGATGAGTGAAACGACAGGGTTTGAGGCCCGCACCATCCACCGGATGCTGGAACTGAACGGGGGTGCGGAGGGAAACGTAGGGTTTGAGCGGAATGAGAAGAACCCGTTGGAAACAGACGTGATTATTATAGACGAGATGTCCATGGTAGATATTTCCTTAATGCATGCTTTGCTGAAAGCTGTGGCGGCAGGCACCCGGCTGATTTTGGTGGGGGATGTGAACCAGCTTCCCAGCGTAGGGCCGGGCAGCGTCCTTAAGGATATGATAGAATCGGGGCAGTTCCATGTGGTGCGGTTGAATAAGATTTTCCGTCAGGCCGCCCAGAGCGACATTATTGTAAACGCCCATAAGATCAACCGGGGGGAAAACGTTTCCCTGGATAATAAAAGCATGGATTTCTTTTTCCTGAAACGGTTTGACGCCAATGTGATTATCAGCATTGTCATCCAGCTTATCCAGCAAAAGCTGCCTAAGTTTGTGGATGCGGAGCCTTTTGACATCCAGGTGCTGACGCCCATGCGCAAGGGCCTTTTAGGGGTGGAGCGTCTCAATGGGATACTCCAGCAGTATTTAAACCCGCCCGGGCAGGGGAAAGCAGAACGGGAGCACGGGGATATTGTGTTCCGTGAAGGGGATAAAGTCATGCAGGTGAAAAACAATTACCAGCTGGAATGGGAGATACGCAGTAAATACGGGCTGGCAATTGACAAGGGGATGGGGATTTTTAACGGGGATACTGGGATTATCAAGTCTATCAGCGCCTATCAGGAAATTATGGCGGTAGAATTTGACGAAGGCAGGACCGTGGAATATTCCTTTAAGCAGTTGGACGAGCTGGAATTGGCCTATGCCATTACCATCCATAAGTCCCAGGGCAGCGAATACCCAGCCGTAGTAATCCCCCTGCTGACAGGCCCCCGGATGCTGATGAACCGGAACCTCCTCTATACTGCAGTGACCCGGGCCAAGAAATGTGTCACGCTGGTAGGGAACGACGCCACATTCCAAGGGATGATTGCAAATGTCAGTGAGCAGAAGCGGTATACTGGGCTGAAAGATAGGCTGAGGTCGCTTGAAGCGTGATTCCCGGATACGCAGAAAGCAATATTTCATAAATTTTAGAAGAAAGGACAAAGATTGGCAAGGGCAATTCTGCTCTTGCCTTTTTTCGGATTCAATGTTATATTATAGGGTATCAACGCGTTTACGCGTTAAAGTACAATAGGGAGGAAAAACTCATGAAAAGAAAAATATTGGCATTCGTATTATCCATGGCAATGGCAGCTACTGTTTTAGGGGGCTGCGGTACCGTAGGCGGCAATTCCTCAAAGCAGTCTGAGGAAAGCAAGGACGCCGGGGACAGCGGCACAGGGCAGGAAGATAACGGGGACACCAGGGAAGATGGCGCCGGGACAGAAGAAAATAATGCAGACGGCGGCACAGATGGGAAAACCTACAAAATCGGCATCTGCCAGCAGCTTGAGCATCAGGCATTGGATGCTGCAACCGAAGGCTTTAAAGACGCCCTTGTTGAAAAACTGGGGGAAGGCAATGTGAAATTTGATTACCAGAATGCCCAGGGGGAACAGGCAAACTGCGCAACGATTGCAACGAAGTTTGTAAACGGCAATGTGGATTTGATTATGGCAAATGCTACCACCGCCCTCCAGGCCTGTGCGGCGGCTACGGCAGATATCCCGATTGTAGGGACTTCTGTAACGGATTTTGTAGAAGCCGGCGTGGTTGACAGCAATGACAAGCCCGGGCGGAATGTAACAGGGACTTCTGACCTGGCGCCAATTGACCAGCAGATTGACCTGCTTACAGAACTTGTGCCAGATGCAAAGAAAGTAGGGATCCTTTACTGCTCTGCAGAAGCCAATTCTGTATTCCAGGCAGAGAAGGCAGAGGAGGCATTGGATAAGAAAGGCCTTAGCTATGAAAGGTTTACTGTATCTGATTCCAACGACATCCAGCAGGTAGTGACAAATGCAGTGGCAGCCAGCGACGTACTTTACATCCCCACGGACAACACCATTGCAAATAATATGGAAGGCGTGAAAAATGTAACTGGCCCAGCCGGAATCCCCATTATTTGCGGCGAGGAAAACATGTGCGCAGGGGGCGGGCTTGCAACCTTAAGCATTTCTTACTACAATATTGGCTACAATGCAGGGGTAATGGCATATGAAATCCTCACCGAAGGTAAGAACCCAGGGGAAATGCCGATCCAGTATGCAGATGAAGTGACAAAAAAATATAATGCGGAAGTGGCAGAGGCTTTGAAGATGGAAATGCCTGCTGAAATGGAAGCAATCGGAAAAGAGGAGTAAACCATGGCATCACTGATCAATGCCCTTCCCGGCTCTGCGGCGCAGGGGCTGATTTGGGGTATTTTAGCAATCGGCGTATACATAACATATAAAGTGCTGGATTATGCAGACCTGACCGTGGACGGGAGCCTTGCCACCGGCGGGGCAGTGGCAGTTATGTGCATTATCGGCGGCATGGACCCGTATTTCGCTATGGTGATGGCGTTTGGCGCAGGGATGCTGGCGGGGCTGGCGACAGGCCTGTTCCATACAGTGTTTGGCATCCCGCCAATCCTGTCCGGTATCCTGACCCAGCTTGGCCTGTATTCCGTCAATATGCGGATTTTAGGGAAATCCAACCAGGCAGTCAGCGTGGACCAGTATGAATTAATTGTAAGCCTCCGTTATATTCAGGAGGCTTGCATTACGGCAGGCGTCTGCTGCCTTATCATTACCTTTGTGCTGTACTGGTTTTTTGGGACGGAGCTTGGCGCAGCAGTCCGCGCCACGGGCTGCAACCAGAACATGGCCCGTGCGCAGGGGATCAATACCAGCAGCCAGAAGGTGCTGGGGCTGGTGATTTCCAATGGGCTGGTGGGGGTTTCCGGCGCGCTCTATGCCCAGTATCAGGGCAGCGCAGACGTGAATATGGGCCGGGGCGCCATTGTAATTGGCCTTGCGGCAGTGATTATCGGGGAAGTGGTATTTGGGAAAATCTTCCACAATTTTGCACTGCGGATGCTGGCGGCGGTGATTGGGGCAATCATTTACTTTATTGTCATTGCCGTTGTGCTGCAGCTTGGCTTGTCCACTAACGATTTGAAGCTGTTCTCTGCTTTGATTGTGGCGCTGTTTCTGGCAATCCCCCATTTAAAGGGCAGGTATTTTGCCGCTGCGGGCAGAAAAGGAGGGGCAGATGCTTAAGATTGAAAATGTGTACAAGACCTTTAACCCGGGGACCATCAATGAGAAAAAAGCTTTGAACGGCATAAATTTAGTGCTGAATGAAGGGGATTTTGTGACGGTAATCGGGGGAAACGGCGCAGGGAAATCCACCATGCTCAATATGATTGCCGGCGTATACCCGGTAGACCAGGGGCAAATCCTGATTGACGAGGTAAATGTCACCAAGCTGCCGGAACATAAAAGGGCAAAATACTTAGGCAGGGTATTCCAGGACCCAATGACAGGCACAGCCGCAGACATGAACATTGAAGAAAACCTTGCCATCGCCGCTAGGCGTGGGAAAAAGCGGTTCCTGGGCTGGGGCATTACCGGGAAGGAACGGGATGCATACCAGGAAAAGCTAAAAGCCCTGGATTTGGGGTTGGAAACCAGGATGACCGCCAAAGTAGGGCTTCTTTCCGGTGGGCAAAGGCAGGCCCTGACCCTTCTGATGGCCTCTTTAGAAAGCCCCAAGCTGCTGCTTCTGGACGAGCATACCGCAGCGCTGGATCCAAAAACTGCCAAAAAGGTGCTGGACCTGACAGAGGAAATCGTCAATAAAGACCGCCTGACGACGCTGATGATTACCCACAATATGAAAGACGCCATCCGCCTTGGCAACCGCCTGATTATGATGCATGAAGGCCGCGTCATTTACGATGTGTCCGGCGAGGAAAAGAGATGCCTGAAGGTAGCCGACCTGCTTGTAAAATTTGAGGAAGCCAGCGGCGGGGAATTTTCCAATGACCGCATGATGTTATCTTAAATTTTTAAATAGGCAGGTACTTGTTAGGCAATAGGAGCAATACAGTTACTTTATGGGATCCCAAAAGGCATTTTTAGAATTCCCCCTTGTCTGTTTCTTAAGCAGGCAAGGGGTGTTTCTATTGTGCAGAAGTTTGTAATTTTTATAAGAGTTCTTACTTTTTTAGGAATTCTTAAGAAAAATTTTATAGTAACCAAACTGGAAGTATGTTATAGTAAAAATTGCTGAGAGAACTATTCCGCAAGAAGGAAAATTGAATATAGGAAAAGACAGCTTATTGCATTTTCTGTTCCCGCCCAGATGCCCCTTCTGTGACAGGGTGCTGTTCCATTCCCTGTTTGCCAAGAGCCCGCTTGTATGCCGGGAATGCGAGGGGCTTCCAGAGCAGGTGGGGGAGCCGGCCTGCTGTAAATGTGGGAAACCCCTGCAGGATGGACGGGCAGAATACTGTTACGACTGCGGGCGTAAGGAATTGGCCTATGCCCAGGGGAAGGCCTTATGGGCCTATAAAGGCCCGGTGAAGGATTCCTTATACCGGTTTAAGTACCAGAACCGCCAGGAGTACGCAAGGTATTACGGCATACAGCTAGCCCGGGCGTATGGGGAATGGATCCAAAGATGCGGGATTTCGGCAGTTGTCCCCATCCCCCTTTCCAGAAAACGCCTGAGGCAGCGAGGATTTAACCAGGCAGGGCTGGTAGCAATAAGGCTGGGGAAAGAAATGGGCCTCCCAGTTTTCCCAAATTTACTCCTCCGTGTCCGTGATACAACGGCACAGAAAGAATTAAATGAAGAAGAACGCAAAAATAACTTGAAAAGGGCTTTTAAAACCAGCGCAAATAAGGTACAATTAGACCATATCTTACTGATAGATGATATTTATACGACCGGGACCACGATGAATGAGGCAGCGAAGGAACTGAAGCGGGCAGGAGCCGCGGAAGTCTATTGCCTGAGCATCAGTATCGGCAGAGGATATTAGGAGGAAACAGGATATGGAAGTAAGAAATTGCAGAGGCTGCGGAAGGCTGTTTAACTATTTGCATGGCCAACAGTTATGCCCCGGGTGTATGGGGGAATTGGAAGAAAAATTCCAGAACGTCAAGGAATATTTAAGGAAAAACCCTAAGGCGCCGCTGAATAAAATTGCGGAGGAAAATGAAGTTACCGTAAAACAGATTAAGCAGTGGGTAAGGGAAGAACGCCTGACCTTTACAGAGGAATCCCAGATTACGCTGGAATGTGAAGGCTGTGGTGGGAAAGTCCTGACCGGAAGGTTCTGCGACAGGTGCAGGACCAGCTTACAGAATGAGTTTTCTGGCGCCATCAAGCGCCCGACAGCAACCTTGTCCCCCAAGAAGAACAACAGTGAAAAAGACAGGATGAGGTTTTTGGATAATTAAGACTGCCGACAGAATATGCCGCCGACGGGCAGGTGCACGAAGCATGCTGTTCAGGGACATATCCTGTCGGTATTGTCTGTCATGCCAAAATGTGCTATAATAAGGCTGATTAACGACAGGAAAAGGAAAATACGTATGTTAAACGAAGAAAGAATCCGCCTTATGACAAAAATGGCCTCCTATGAAACCAGGGAGGGCAAAGAGCACATGCCAATCAAGCAGTATTACCGAAGGGATTATATCAGTTATGAAATGATGAAAACCTTTGTCACTTCTACCATAGCTTTTGGCATTTTATTCTTATGCTGGGTGATTTACAAAATGGATAGCCTTGCAGATTTCCTGACAGGGAAGGAGTTGCCGGACGTGGCAGTATCCATACTGATAAAGTATGCCGTTTTTATCTGCATTTATCAGGTGATTGCATACTTCGTTTACAGCAGGCGGTATAAGAGAGCTACCGCCAGCATGAGGAAGTACTATGCGACCCTGAAAAAAGTGGAGCGGCTTCAGGAAAAGGAAGAAAGATTACAGCCTTCGGAGGAATGGAAATGACGGGTTTGTTGGAACTAAGGGAAAAACTGCGGATTTTTTATGGAAAATATGAATTATATGTAGCGGCGGGCATAAAATTTATGTTGGGCATCCTTGTTTTTTCTATCATTAATAGCCAGACTGGCTATATGGAACAGCTAAACCAGATGGCAGTTGTGCTGCTGCTGTCCCTGGTATGCGCCTTTTTGCCGGTCAATGCAATGGTTGTGCTGGCCTGCGGCCAGATTTTGCTGCATCTGTATGCGCTGTCGCTGGAAGCATGCGCCATTGGGCTCTGCCTGTTTGTGCTGCTGCTTTTCTTATATGGCAAATTTGCGCCGGAAAATGGCTACAGCGTCATTTTAACTTCGGTGCTCTGCGTGTTCCGGGTGTCCCAGGTGATGCCTGTGGCAACAGGAATGCTGAAGGGGCCTTCTGCATATTTATCTGTATTGTGCGGGGGCGTCACTTATTTCTACCTCCGGGGGGTGCAGGAGAACCTTGTAAATTTTACCTCTACCGAGGAAACGGAGGGGCTTGCGAAATTTACGGCGGCGCTTAAGATCTTTATTGGGAATAAGGAAATGTACCTTGTGCTGGCTGCATTTTTTATTACCTCCATGGTAGTTTACCTGATCCGGCGGCAGTCCATCAATTATGCGTGGCGGATTGCGTTGTTTGTGGGTAATATGACAGAACTGGTGATCCTGATTGTGGGATATATCCTGCTGGATATGACCGACCAGGCCCTGTGGGTGTTGGCTGGGATCCTGCTGTCCGTAGTGGTTTCGCTGGTATTGGAGTTTTTTTTCTACAACCTGGACTATTCCCGGGTGGAGCGGGTGCAATTTGAAGATGATGAATATTATTATTTTGTAAAGGCAGTCCCAAAGGTGTTTGTGTCAAGGAAAGACAAGAGGGTAAAGAGGATTACCCCGAAAAAACGTGTGGCGGCGGGCCGGAGGGAACTGGCGGAAGAACTGGATATTGACGAGGATTTGCTGGATTAGGAAAGGGGATGAAAAAATGATACAGAATTTATTTGCGATATTGAACTCCTTTGCTTCAAAATACCTGTTTTGGATTGACAGCTATGCCATTACCAAAACGGATATTGCGGAGATTATTATTCTTTCATTCCTGATTTACAATGTAATGGTATGGTTCAAGCAGACAAGGGCCTGGAACCTGCTGAAAGGGATTATTGTGGTGCTTGTGTTTGTGCTGGTTGCTGCAATTTTCCAGATGAATACGATTCTCTGGATTGCAGGGAAGACGATCAATGTGGCAGTGATTGCGATTATCATTGTGTTCCAGCCGGAACTGCGGCGCGCGCTGGAGGTGCTTGGGCGTAAGAATATCCTCACGTCCCTGCTGCCCTTTGATTCCCAGAAGAACCAGGAGCGGTTCAGCGAGCGTGTTACCAATGAGATTGTAAAAGCTACTTATGAAATGGCGAAGGTTAAGACAGGCGCATTGATTGTGATAGAGCAGGACGTGGCATTAAAGGAATATGCAAGGACCGGGATAGAGCTGGATTCCCTTGTATCCAGCCAGCTCCTGATTAATATATTCGAACATAATACGCCATTGCATGATGGCGCTATTATTGTACAGGGAAACAGGATTGTTTCGGCTACCTGCTACCTGCCCCTTTCGGATAATATGGGCCTGAGCAAGGAGCTTGGGACCAGGCACCGTGCGGCAGTAGGCATCAGCGAGGTCTGCGACGCGCTGACTATCGTGGTATCTGAGGAAACCGGGAATGTTTCCATTGCCATCGGCGGGGAACTGTACCGGAATGTGGACGCAGAATATTTGAAAGGAAAATTGAATTTCATCCGGAAAGGCTCTATGGATGTGGCAAGGTTCCGAATCTGGAAAAGGAGGATGAAGAATGTTCAAGAAAATGATGAAGCATCTGGTAAATAACCTTGGGCTTAAGGTTCTGGCCATTCTTTTATCCATTGTGCTGTGGATGGTTGTGGTAAAAATGGCCGACCCGGACGCCACCAAAACCTTTTCCGTTTCAGTGGAAATCCGCAATAAAAATATAATTACAGAAATGGGCAAAGTGCCGGATATTGTAGGGGATTCCGATATTGCAGTGTTCTATATTTCCGGGCCCCGCAGCTATGTGGAAAAAATGAACGGCGATGATTTCAACGTGACGGCAGACCTAAGCCAGTTGGATTTAAGCAGGGATGGCGAAACCAAGCTGGTTCCGATAGAAATCAGCCCGAAAAAATACGATAAGTATATTACTGTCATGCAGAGGACGGTAAATTTACAGATAACCCTGGAGGATTTGTCCCAGCAGAAATTTGTCATTACCCCGGAATACACAGGGACGCCGGCAGAAGGCTGCGCCATCGGGGCGGTGGAAGTGGTGCCGAACCTCTTAATGGTTTCCGGGCCGGAATCTATCGTATCGCGGGTTAGCCGCGTATCGGCTTCTATCAATGTAGACGGGGTTTCCAGCGACGTGACGGACAGCGTGGTGCCAGTGCTCTATGACGAGGACGGGGAAGTAATTTCTTCGGACCTTTTGGAGCGCAATCAGGCTTCCGTTACCATTAAGGCGAAAATCCTGGGAACCAAAAGCGTCCCAATCCGCTGCAAGGCCAGCGGTACGCCAGCGGAGGGGTATGAATACCGCGGCCTGGAGTTTGCCCCGGAAAATGTGCTGGTGAAAGGGGAGCCTGACCTGCTCAACAGCCTTAGCGCCATCCATATCCCGGAGGATGCCATTAATATTGACGGCATGAGGGAAGAAGATGAAGTAGTGATTGACCTGAACCCATATTTGGCTGAGGCAGGGGTGTCCCTTGTGGATGAGGCGTCAAACCAAGTGGCAGTCCGCGTCATGATTGAAGCAAAGGAAACAAAGGTATATAATTTCCCGGTGGAGCGCATTAATGTTACTGGGTTGGGCAGCAATTATGAGATGACGTATAACGGGAATTCTGTGCCTATTTCCGTCCGGGCGCTGAAAGAGGATATGGACGCCCTGCAGACGGCAGATATCCAAGGCGCGCTGGATCTGTCAGGCCTTGAGCCGGGAATCCATTCCCTGCATCTGAATGTGACAATGCCCAGCGATAAGTACGAAGTTACAGGCACGGTAAATGTCCAAGTCACCATTGAGGATAAAAATAGGGAGGAAGACGAGGACGGTGAGGATGAAGGGCAGGACGAAGGCCCCGAAGTGAGCCAGGACGAGAACCAGGCGAATGCCCCAGGTTCCAGCCGTCCCAGCCAGGAGGACAGGGAGGAAAGCCCTGGAGGGAACAGTAGCGGAACCTCCGGAGGAAGTACAGAAAGATAAAATTGGTGAAAAATGTAGATGCCCTAATTGGGCGGCAGACAGTACCGCCCATAGGCAATAGAAGCCGTGGCCGCATCCCCTGGCATAGGCCGGGGTGCGCCGGCAGAATGGAGGAACTAGGAATTATGGCAAGAATGTTTGGGACAGACGGCGTAAGAGGCGTGGCAGGCACAGAGCTTACCATTGAACTGGCAATGAAGCTGGGGCAGGCAGGGGCTTATGTGCTGACAAAGGAAAAAGCGCACCAGCCTACGATTATCGTAGGCTGCGATACAAGGATTTCAGGAGGGATGCTGGCAAACGCGCTGATGGCAGGGATTTGTTCCGTAGGGGCCAATGCGGTCTATATGGGCGTTATGCCGACGCCGGCCATTGCCTATCTGACAAAGAAACATAAGGTAGAGGCTGGGGTCGTGATTTCTGCTTCCCATAACCCCATGGAATTTAATGGGATTAAATTTTTCAATGGGGAGGGGTATAAGCTTTCCGACGAGCTGGAGGATGAAATCGAAGCCTTGATTAAAAGCGGCATGAAAGACGTTGCCATGCCCCTTGGATCCGGGATTGGGAATATCAGTTACCGGTTTGATGCAAGGGAAGAATATGTATTTTTTATGAAAAAGACTGTGCCAGTAGACTTAAGCGGCATGAAAATTGTAGTAGACTGTGCGGAGGGGGCTGCCCACTATACCGCGGTAGAAACATTAAAAGGCCTTGGAGCCAACCTGGTGGCTATCCATACCAGCCCGGACGGCACCAATATCAACTCCAACTGCGGCTCTACCCATATGGATGAACTGCGGGCAAGGGTTGTTTATGAAAAGGCGGATGTAGGGATTGCCTTTGACGGGGATGCGGACCGTATGCTGGCCGTGGACGAAAAAGGCGACGTAGTAGACGGCGACCAGGTGATGGCGATTATCGGGAACTATATGAAAGACCATGGGAACCTGAAAAAAGATACCATAGTAGGGACAGTCATGAGCAATTTAGGCTTTACCCTGATGGGGAACGCACGGGGCATCCATATTGAGCAGACAAAGGTAGGCGACCGCTACGTTTTGGAAAAGATGCGGGAAAACGGGTATAATATAGGCGGAGAACAGTCTGGGCACATTATTTTCTTAGATGAAAATACCACCGGGGATGGGCTGCTGAGCGCGCTGCACCTGCTGCAGGTGATGGTGGAAACGAAGGAACCCCTCTCCAAACTGTCACAGATTATGGAAGTGCTGCCCCAGGCTCTTGTAAACGCCAAGGTGCCAAACCACAAGAAGGAACATTTTATGGATTACCCTGAAATTGCACAGGCTGTCCGCAGCCTGGAGCAGAAATTTGCCGGGGAAGGCCGTGTACTGATCCGCCCATCCGGGACGGAGCCGTTAGTCCGTGTTATGATTGAGGGGAAAGACCAGGGGGAAATCAGCCAGGATGCAAAAGCGCTGGCCGATTTAATTATGAAGAATATGCTTTGATGTTTCACATGAGGAGCAAAAGATGTATTGGAGGAACGAAGATGGTTAGTCAGAAAGTAACGATTAAGAACCCTACGGGCCTGCACCTGCGCCCAGCGGGAATTTTATGCAAAGAAGCAGTAAAGTACCAGGCGCTGATTACGTTTAATTTCAAAGGCGGCACGGCAAATGCAAAAAGCGTTTTAAGCGTGCTGGGCGCCTGCATTAAATCCGGCGATTCCATAGAATTTGTCTGTGAAGGGGAGGACGAAGAAGAAGCCCTCCGTGCAGTAGTTGCAGCAGTGGAAAATGGCTTAGGGGAATGATTTTGCAGTTACGGATGTAACTTGTGCCTGTTAGGAAACAATTTTTAAGGAAGAACAGAAAAAGATGGGACAGGAAAAAGTACAGGTGCTGCTTTCCGCTTACCAGGGGGAGCAGTACCTGGCAGAGCAGTTGGACAGCCTGCTGGGACAGACATGGAAAAACCTGGAAATATTAGCCCGGGACGACGGTTCCACGGACAGGACCCTGCAGATACTGGAGGATTACAGCCAAAAATACAGCCAAATCAAATATTATGCAGGGAAAAATATCGGGGTTGCAAACAGCTTTTTTGACTTGTTAAAGAAGGCGGATGCAGACTATGTGGCCTTCTGCGACCAGGACGACGTATGGCTGGAGAAGAAAATAGAAGCTGCCGTCCGGAAGCTGAAAAAAGAAACAGGGCCCGCCCTGTACTGCAGCAATAAGATTCTGGTGGACGGGAAGCTTTGCCGGCTGAAAAAGCAGGACATGGGGCGGCGGCGTCCCGGTTTTGGCAACGCCGTAGTGGAATGTATCTGCACAGGGTGCACTGCCGTCATGAACCGGGAACTGGCAGGGATTTTGGCGTCAAAAACGCCAGGGCATGCCATCCTCCACGATTGGTGGTCCTATCTGGCAGCCACCTATACCGGAACGGTTATTTTTGACGGGCGCGCCTATATCCTGTACCGCCAGCATGGGAAAAATGTGGTAGGGGCAAAAGGCGGCTTTTGGGGCGCAGTGCAGTCCAAAGCTTCTTATTTAAAGGATAACCGGGGGAAGCTAAAAGGCCAGCTTAGCGATTTTTCCAGGCTGTACCATGGGGACAGGGAAAAAGACGCCCTTGTGGCAAAGATACTGGCGGCGGAAACCATACCGGGCAGGCTAAAGATTATCTGGAACCGGAAAATGTACCGGCAGAGCGTATTAGATGGGCTGATAATGAGAATATTATTCCTGATAGGGAAAATGTTATAAATTAGAGGGGAATATCTGCTATTAGAAGCATAAGGGCGTGTTGTTCAGCAGGGACTAAGGATGGCATGCTTTCAATTTGGAGGAAATTATGAAAAAAATACTAGTTACAGGCTGCGGCGGGCAGCTTGGCAGGGCAATCAACAAAGAGTACGGAAGGGATGGCGTGGAATTTATCAATACGGACGTGCAGGCAGGGGAAGGCGTGACGGCTCTTGACATTACAAGCATTGACGCTGTGATGGCGCTGGCGCGGGAAACGAAGCCGGATGTGATAATCAACTGTGCAGCCCATACGGCAGTAGACCTGTGCGAGCAGCAATGGGACAGGGCATACCTGATTAATGCGGTTGGGGCAAGGAACCTGGCTATTGCATCCCGGGAAGTGAAGGCAAAGCTGGTCCATGTGTCCACGGACTATGTATTTGACGGGAATGGGACAAAGCCTTATACGGAATTTGACGAAACAGGCCCAAACAGCGCTTATGGGAAAACCAAGCTGGAAGGGGAGCATTTTGTAAAAGATTTTGCAGACCATTATTTTATCCTGCGGACGGCGTGGCTGTACGGGGATGGAAAAAATTTTGTCAGGACTATGCTGCGCCTGTCAGAGAACCATGACAAGATACGCGTGGTGGACGACCAGTTGGGAAGCCCTACCAGTGCGGAGGAACTGGCAAAAATGATCCATTTCCTGGAGCCTACGGAGAATTACGGGCTGTTCCATGCTACCTGCGAGGGAAGCTGCAGTTGGGCGGAATTTGCCAAGGAAATCTTCCAGATGGCAGGGAAACCTACCGTTGTGGAACCAGTCACTACGGAAGAATACTGCAGGGACAACCCCAACCAGGCCAAACGGCCGGCATATTCCATTCTGGAAAATTACATGATAAAGCTGACCAGCAATTTTGAAATGGCGGATTGGCATGATGCATTAAGGAAATATATAGATACCATGTAAATTTGAAAAGGAGAAATTACGTTATGAGGACTTATCTGGTAACAGGCGGAGCTGGGTTTATCGGCTCAAATTACATCCACTACATGTTCCGCAAATATGGGGACGGAATCAGGATTATCAATGTGGACAAGCTGACTTATGCAGGGAACCTGGAGAACTTAAAAGGCGTGGAGGGACGGGACAATTATACGTTTGTCAAGGCCGACATCTGCGACAAAGAAGCCATCCGTAAGATTTTTGCAGAAAATGACATTGACCGGGTAGTGCATTTTGCAGCAGAGAGCCATGTGGACCGGAGCATTAAAGCGCCGGAGGTATTTGTACAGACCAACGTACTGGGGACTGCGGTAATGCTTAACTGCGCCAAAGAAGCTTGGGAGCAGGAGGACGGCAGCTTCAAGGAAGGGAAAAAATTCCTGCATGTGTCCACGGACGAGGTATACGGCTCTTTGGAGGAGGACGGCGGCTATTTCTATGAAACCACCCCGTACGATCCCCACAGCCCTTATTCCGCAAGCAAAGCCAGCTCGGATTTTCTGGTAAAAGCATATATTGATACGTATAAATTCCCGGCAAATATTACCAACTGCTCTAACAATTACGGCCCTTACCAGTTCCCTGAAAAGCTGATCCCCCTGATTATCAACAATGCGCTGCAGGGCAAGAAGCTTCCTGTATACGGGGATGGGAAAAACGTCCGCGACTGGCTGTATGTGGATGACCATGCAAAAGGCATCGACATGGTGCAGGAGCAAGGGAAATTGGGGGAAACCTACAATATCGGCGGGCACAATGAGAAGCAGAACATTGAGATTATCCATATTATTCTGGAAACCCTGCAGGAAATGCTGCCGGAGGGCGACCCAAGGCGTGCCCTTGTCAGCGAAGATCTGATTACCTATGTGGAGGACCGGAAAGGCCACGACAGAAGGTATGCCATTGCGCCGGATAAAATTAAGGCAGAAATCGGCTGGGAACCGGAAACCATGTTTAAAGAAGGGATTAAAAAGACCATTGCATGGTTCTTTGAGCATGAGGAATGGATGAAAAATGTAACCAGCGGCGATTACCAGAAATATTATGAAGAAATGTATCAGGAGAAGTAAGCAGGATATGGAATTTTCAGCGAAAGACCATACATTTGCAATTTGCGCCTATGGGGAAAGCCCCTTTCTGCGGGAGTGTATTGAGTCCCTGCTGGGGCAGACCATAAAGACCAGGATTATTATGGCATCTTCCACGGATAACCGGCAGATACGGGGACTGGCGGAGGAATACGGGATCCCCCTGTATATCAACCATGGGCCGGCGGGGATTGCCAATGACTGGAACTTTGCATACCACCACAGCAAGACGAAGCTGGTGACGCTGGCCCATCAGGACGACAAATACCGCCCGGAATATGTAGAACGGATGCTGAAAAGCGTCAGCCGGGCCAAGCATCCCCTGATTTATTTTACAGATTACCATGAACTGCGGGATGGGCGGGAGGTTGCTACGAACCGCTTGCTGAAAGTAAAGCGGCTGATGCTGCTGCCATTGCGGCTGAAAGCCTTCCATGGAAACCGTTTTGTGCGCAGGAGGATTCTCTCCCTGGGGAATCCTATTTCCTGCCCTTCCGTCACTTACATAAAGGGACATCTGCCAGCCACCCTGTTTGTCCCAGGATTTAAGAGCAATATCGACTGGCAGGCGTGGGAGATGCTTTCGAAAAAAAAGGGGGAATTTGTCTATGAGAAATCCCCTTTGGCCTTCCATAGAATCCACATGGGGTCCGAAACCTCTGCCACTATCAACAATGGAAATATCCGGGCACAGGAAGATTTTGAAATGTTCCTGAAATTCTGGCCCAAATGGTTTGTAGCTTTCCTGATGCGGTTTTATATCAAAGGGGAAGAATCCAATGCCATGGAACAATAAGGAGAAAATAAATGAACGAACAGTACGAGCTTACGATACTGATGCCCTGCCTGAATGAAGCGGAAACGTTAGCTGCCTGTATCAATAAAGCAAATACGTACCTGAAGGAAAGCGGCGTCCATGGGGAGGTTGTGGTGGCAGACAACGGCAGCACCGACGGTTCCCAGAAGATTGCCGAGGAACACGGGGCAAGGGTCGTAAATGTACCGGAAAAAGGCTATGGGGCAGCTTTGATTGGCGGCTGCAACGGAGCGCGTGGGAAGTATGTGATTATGGGGGATGCAGATGACAGCTATGATTTCCTGCACCTTGCGCCCTTTGTGGAAAAGCTGAGGGAAGGATATGACTTAGTGATGGGCAACCGCTTCAAAGGCGGGATTGAGCCGGGGGCCATGCCGCCCCTCCACCGGTATCTGGGCAACCCTGTACTCTCTTTTATTGCACGGCTGTTTTTCCCCTGCAAAATTGGGGATTACCACTGCGGCCTCAGGGGCTATAACCGGGAGTCCATTTTAAAGCTGGGGCTTGTGACAACCGGCATGGAGTACGCCAGCGAAATGGTAGTAAAGGCCACCTTAAACCACTTAAAAATTGCAGAGGTCCCTACTACCTTGAAAAAGGATGGGCATTCCCACGCACCCCACTTGAGGAGCTGGTCTGACGGCTGGCGGCACCTGAAATTCCTGCTGATGCACAGCCCCAACTGGCTGTTTATGTATCCGGGGCTGATATTGTTTTTCTTAGGGCTGGCGCTGACGGTTGTTTTAAGCTTGGGGAATATCCAGATTGGATCTGTTGGACTTGGGGTCCATACCCTGATGTACGCTGCGGCTGCTATGATGGTTGGGTTTAACCTTGTGATGTTTTCCCTGTTTGTCCGTTCCTATGCAAGCGTGACTGGATTTATCCCCACGGAAAGCAGGCTGGATAAGTGGCTGGAAGAAACCTCTACGGAAAAAGGGGTGCTCCTTGGCATTTTCCTGTTCCTTGCAGGCATTGCAGTTACCATTGTAGCCTTCTGTATCTGGGGAAAAACCGGCTTTGGCGGGCTTTCGCCGGAAAGCATGATGCGGATTACTATTCCTGCCATGCTGCTGATTGTGGTAGGGATAGAAGTGGTATTTGGCAGTTTCTTTATCGGAATCCTGCACATCAGGCATAAATAGGGAGGAAGTAAAGATGGGCGAGAAACAAGGGAAAAGGAGGGTGGGCTGGTTTTTGCCGGCGCTTCTTGGGATGTCTTTGGCAAGGCTGTGGATGCTGCATGGGCTGCCGATTAACCCGTTGGTGGGCGCAGCCTGCGACGATGCGCTGCTGGTAAAATGGGCTCAGCATTTTTTTGAGGGAAGATGGACGGGGCCATTTTCCTGTTATACTTTTATGAAAGAAATTGGCTTTTCTGCTTATCTTGCAATTATCTGCCGCCTGAAATTCCCTTATATTATGGCAACAAACCTGCTGTATGCTGCAGGATGCCTGGTTTTGCTGTATGCCATAGGGCATATTGTAAAACAGAAATGGGCTTTGTGCGTGTTTTATGGGGTGCTGCTTTTTCACCCGGTTATGGCAGCGGCTCAGACGGGGCAGCGGGTGTACCGCAACAGCTTTGCCGTGGCGCTGGCAGTCTGGGTATTTGGCTGTATCCTGAACCTTTATTTTGACATTGGGAAAAAACCATTTTACAGAAGCCTTATCTGGGCAGTACTGGCAGCAGGGAGCCTGGGGGTTCTGTGGGAAACCAAAAGCGATACCATCTGGCTTCTGCCGTTTACTGTGGCAGTGCTCTTGGCTACGGCCTTTCTGGTCCTGAAAAACAGGAAAATACTTGCTCCTTTCCCGCGGCTGGCATTGGCAGTATTTCCCATTTTAGGAATCATACTTACATCACATTTTGTGGATATAGTGAATACAAAAGTTTATGGGGCAGCGGGAGTCGCGTACTATGGGCCTGCCATGTCTATCCTCACAAATTTGGATGAGGAAGGTACAGAGAAGAATATCAGCCTTCCCAGAAAAACATTCCAGAAGCTGTGCGGCATTTCCCCTACCCTTGCCCTTGTGCAGGGGCACATTGAGGCAGAGATGGACGCATATGATACATATGACACGAAGCCCGGGGATGGGAATGTGGAGGATGGCTGGCTTGGATGGGCTCTGATTGGAGGGATTGACAAAGCAGGGTATTATAAGGACTGCCAGACAGCCAATGAATTTTTCCAGAAAGTGTATCAAGAGCTGTCTGCGGCGATTGAGGAAGGCGTTATCAAAGTGAAGCCGCATTCCGTGCTGGATGCCTACCACTTTTCCACAGGGGAGGACAGGAAAGAATTACTGTCTGCCATAGTGGAAACCTGGCAGTTTGTGGCAAGCCACAGGGATATGCATTCGGATGTCTGTGTGGTGGGCGAAGATAATTTGGAAGGGAGCAAAGTGTTTGAATCCATTACTCATGAGAAGTCTTACCATGAACCTATAGATACGGATTACCACTGCGCAGGCTGGGCCGCATTCCCACAATATGACTTAGAGGATTTAAAAGCCTATGTGGAGGATGGCGCAGGGAACCAGTATGGGGAACTAGAATTTCTTGAAAGCAAAGACGTGGGGGAGCAGTACAGCGAAGTAAAAGGGGCAGAGAACTGCCGCTTTGAGTTGGGCTGGGACTATACGGGTCCAGAAGAATCCCCGCAGTTTTTTGTCACGGCTTACCAGGATGGAAAGCAGGTTGCCAAGTCGGGGGTTACCAAAGAAGGCTTTCTGGAAAAAGATAAAAATGTAATAATTGGTTCTGTGGACGGTTTTGTGGACAACAGGGAAATTCAGGAATACCATGGCACAGCGAAACAGGCGGTGGGACGTTGCAACACTGTGTACCAGATATACCGTGCGGTTGGGAGTATCCTGGGCTGGGCTGGGTTAGCGTCATATGCCGGGTTTACCGTGCTGGCATTGTGGGGCTGGTTCCAGAACAGGCATGCAGTAAGCAGATCCGGGGGCCAGGGGCTGGAAGATGGTACATACAATGGGGATAACTGCATTACCCTCAATTCGTGGCTGGTAATGACTGGGATTTATTTAAGCCTGTTAGTGCTTTTTGCAGGGGTGGCAGTGACCCATCTGCAGGACTGCCCGGCTATTAACTATATGTATTTAAGTTCTGCTTACCCACTTTTTAGCCTTGCGGCAATGCTTTCCATTTTGAAATGCGGGGAACTGGTTTTTTGGCAGGTAAAGGGAAAGAAGCTGCTGTAAAGGATACAGAACAGAGTTCCTTTGAAATAGGGAAGCGGCAAATATATGGAATGGAAACAGGATAAAAACAGAAATTCTTTGGAATAGGGGAGCGGTAAAGGTATAGGCTGGGATCAGGAGAGGAAAAGGAGGCAGCTATGGATTTTAAGACACAGGCTGGCATGGGGATGGCCCTGCTAAAGCAATATGGAATCCGGGATTTTTATTACAGGTTCCGGGAATGGTGCCAGTTCCAGGCAAGGAACCGGCGGTATCGGGAGTGTAAAGGCAGCTATTTCCCTTCTCTGGGGGAGCTGCAGGCACAGCGGGAGAAAAAGTGGCCGTACCAGCCCTTAATCAGCATTGTAGTGCCAGCCTTTGAAACAGATCCGGCATTCCTCCGCCAGCTTTTGGATTCTGTAATAGCCCAGACATATGGGAACTGGGAATTGTGCCTTGCTGACGCCAGCAGGAGCGGCGTGGTGGAGCAGGTGCAAAAGGAATATCAGGACAGCCGTATCTGTTACCTGCGCCTTGTTGAGAATGCGGGGATTTCAGAAAATACCAACCGGGGCTTTGGGATGGCCCACGGGGAATATCTGGCTTTGCTGGACCATGACGACCTGCTGACGGAAAACGCCCTTTTTGAAATGGTAAACGCCTTAAATGAAGTAAGCCCAAGGCCTGACGTTATTTATTCCGATGAGGATAAAATGGTAGGGGATTCCGGCAATTATTGCGACCCCAGCTTTAAGCCGGATTACAATGAGGAATTATTGCGGAGGAACAACTATATTTGCCATTTTCTCCTGTTTTCCCGGGAAATCCTTGAAAGAACAGGCGGCTTGGACGGGGCTTACGATGGGGCACAGGACCATGAGTTTGTACTTCGGTGCAAGAGCCAGGGCGCAAGCTTTTACCATATCCCCAAAGTACTCTACCATTGGCGCATCCATGCATCTTCCACGGCATATGACCCAGGTTCCAAGCTATATGCCTATGAAAATGGGAAAAAAGCTATCCAGGAATACCTGAAAGGCCGGGGCATTGCGGCCAAGGTGGATTTGACAAAGGATTTAGGCGTTTACCGTATCAAATATGCCAGAAATAAGAAAATGTCTGTGGCGGTGCTTGTGGAGGACAAGGCGCAGCGGGACCGCTTAAAGAAACGGACAAAGGCATCAAAGTGGACACAGGTTTCCTATTACCATGCCCCAAACCAGAGTAACCGGGAAATCAGCCAAACAAAAGGGGACTATATTGTGCTGGTGGGGGCAGGGATGGAGCCGGAAGGCACAGGCTGGCTGGAAGAACTGTTAAGCTTTTGTCAGGACGGGCAGGTAGGGGCTGTTTCCGGATGCATTCTCTCTGGGCGCAGGAAAATCCTCCAAAGCGGGATAGCTGTCACAGCAGGGGGAAGGGCAGTGCCCCTTTTTGAAGGCCTGCCGGAAATTTACCGCGGCTACTGCCACCGGGCAGATATCCCGGAAAACGTCAGTACGCTTTCCTTAAGCTTTGTCCTGTTTTCCCGGAAAGCATGGGAGGATGCAGGGAAGATCCCCGAAAGGCTTTCCTTCCCCGCAAGGGAGGTGGACTTCTTTGCAAGGATGCGCAGCAAGGGCTATGGGGTAGTAGCAGACAGCAAACTAAAAGTACTTTGCAACAAACGTCCCAATGATTATGCCATGAAGCCCAAAGAAGCTGCCTATTTGAAGAAGCAATGGGGCAGCACATGGGAACGGGGGGACATGGCGTATAACCCAAACCTCTGGGATGGGGACGGCAGGTTTACATTCCGCAAAAAAGCTAGGAATTAGACGGTTGCCCTACACCTGTATTCAGGCAGACCAGGCGGTATGCTATATTTTCCCAATCAGGAACAAAATGCGGATGGCAGCTTCCCCTGCAAGCCGTGCCCGCAGCCGTTTGGGGTAGAAAAGCTTTTTGGCCTGGCGGGGCAGGGTGTTTCTGGCAGTAAAAAGCGAGAGCGTGTTCCGCTGGGAGTTTGTAAGCTTTCCCCAGAAGGTCTTCTGGAAATGGCGCAGGTGTTTTTTGCTGTCCGTCATGGCAGTCCCCCCAATTTCATTTTTCAGGAAACTTTGGAGCAAGCTGGAATTGCCAGAATCCTCTGCGGTTACTGCATCCGGGTGGCGGATATGGGCGGCCGTATACCGTGGGTCATAGATTACAGTGCCAAAGCAGGCCGCTCCCCGCAGCAGCCAGCGGTCATGGAGCTCCTTCCCGGGATTAACGCCCAGAATCAGTTCCTGCCGCGCCGCTTCGTTAAAGACAAGGACAAATCCGGAAGCCGGGGTATAATACAATACGTCAGAAAGCCCTATCCTTTTTTTCTGAGGGGGTGAATGGCGCAGGAATTTTCCATCCTCTGTATAATAATCGTAAGCAGAAAAATAAACGCATGGTATTTCCTTTTTGGCCTTCTTGTCCAGCTTTGCCACGGCCCATTTTATTTTATCTGGATACCAAATATCATCTTGGTCGCAGAAGGCATAGTAATCTGCCGCCCCGCACTCTTTCAGGATCTGGTAGAAGGATCCCGGGCAGCCAAGGTTCTTCCCTTCCTGCCCTAAGAGCACGATTTTTTTGGAAGTAGTATTTGCAGCAATATATTCTTCCACAATACGTACTGTACCGTCCGTGGAGCCATCATCCCGGATATATATGGTGATATTGGGATAACTCTGTTCCAAAAGGCTGTCTAATTGCCTGCGGATATGTTTGCTCCCGTTATAAGCAGCCAATATAATATTTACAGTTGATGAATGGTGCATGGGAAACCTCCTTACATTCCGGTAATAAAATTTTTTTTACAAGTTTTTTACATATCATATACAGATATAGTAATTAATGTACATACTGTTATTATACAATAAAAATAAGGAACATAACAGACCTAACATAAATTGCAGAAAGGAGCCACGAAATGGATTCAAAAACCTTCCATATCTACGTAATTACCCACAAACCCTTCCCCTTCCCCCTGCCCCCCCACTACCAAAAACTTTACGTAGGCGCCGCAAGGCTGGCTCCTGAAGAAAAAGCCTCCCTTAAAGGCTATGTATTCGACGATTCCGGTGTGAATATCTCGGAAAAAAATAGCAGCTACTGCGAACGGGAGTTCAACACTTCCTATTACCCAAAAACTTCTTAAAGCCTTATTTTAGGCTTATTATTTTGTCAAATTTTCCCTATTTTTATGTTGTATGTGCTGTATGTATATGATATAATGGTTATGAGGTGATGTTTTATGAAGCTATACTATGATAAACGTCTTAAAGATCCTACCTATTATGCTCAGCAAGGCATTCGGAATGGGAAAAAAACGACCACCAGAAATGTTAAAAACTTTGGAAAACATTCTGAACTTTTAAAAATAACAGATGATCCGGAAGCTTATGTAAGAGAAGAAATCAAAAAAATGAATGAAGAATACCGGATTGGCAGAGTCACTTTTAACCTGACTGCTGATTTCAATGAAAAAGTGAAACATACACAGGATGCGGCGTCTGCTTCCAATTGGGTTAATATCGGATACTTTTTTCTGCAGTACATTATGGAAGGTCTTAACCTGAAAGAATTCTTTTCGCAAAAAAGCAGCGGGCGTAAAGTTACTTTTGACTGCTTTACAATCTCACGCTTTCTTACATATGCAAGGATTCTGGATCCCAGATCCAAATTTGCCACATGGAACCATCTGGCATCCTATTATGAACAACCCTGTTTTGATTACCAGCACATCCTTCGGTTTATGGATTTATTAGAAACTAATTATGACTCTTATCTGGAATGGCTTTTTAAAAACAGTAACCCGGTCGTGAAACGGGACACTTCTGTCCTCTACTATGATTGTACAAATTTCTATTTTGAGTGTGAACAGCCAGATGAAGACGTGGTTGATGAAGTGACTGGCGAAATCATCAATGGATTAAGGAAATTTGGCATAAGCAAAGAACACCGTCCGAATCCCATCGTAGAAATGGGGCTTTTCATGGACAGCAGGGGCATTCCGATCACCATGTGTCTCCATCCCGGAAATACCAGTGAGCAGGCAACTGCTGTCCCTTTGGAAAAAGAAGTACTCCAGATGCTGGATGGGGCAAAATTCATTTATTGTGCGGATGCCGGGCTGGGTTCTTATAACATCCGCAAGTTCAACAGTATGGGAGGCCGGGCATTTATTGTCACACAGTCCATCAAAAAGCTCAGTGATACTCTGAAAAAATCTGTATTCAATGACTTTGACTACAAACTGCTTTCCAATGACGCACCGGTAAAAATCAGTGGTATGAAGGAATTTGACAGGCACCTGGAAGAGAACCTGAAATTATACAATGATTTTGCCTATAAGACCATTGATGCAGATAAAGCCGTAGACCTTGGGCTGTATGAGGAAAAAATCCTTAAAAATGGTAAAGTCAAACGTGTAAAAGCAACCGGACTCCTAAAACAACGCATCATTATCACATTTTCACGGAAAATGATGGAATACCAGAGAGCTGTACGCGAACGGCAGATTGAACGCGCTAAAAAACTATTGGAAAAGAAAGATCCTGGGGAAATCAAAAAGGGACCAAATGATATAAAGAGATTTATGAAAAGGGTGACACATACAAAATCCGGTGAAAAGGCAGCCGTTGAGTATCTGCTTGATGAAGCGAAGATTGCAGAGGAAGAAAAATACGATGGCTATTATGCTGTGGCGACAAACCTTCTGGATCCAGCCAAAGACATTCTGGACGTATCACACAAAAGATACCAGATTGAAGACTGCTTCCGGATTATAAAAACCAATTTCACAGGAAGGCCTGTAAACCATCGGCTGCCAAACCGTATCAAAGCGCATTTTCTGATCTGCTATACTGCATTGCTGGTATATCGTTTACTGGAGGCCAAGTTAGATGATCAGGAGACTCATGTAACACCACAGGATTTAATCACTACTTTAAGAAACATGAACGTTACTAATATCCATGATGTTGAATATATGGCACTCTATAATGGAAGCAGGGCACTAGATGCCCTGGAGCAATTAACATCTTTGAATCTGGACAGGCTGCATTATAAACCCAAGGATTTAAATGGAAAAATAAAAAAAATTTTGAGATAGGGTTCACATACAACATTTATATACAAGGAATAATCCGATAACCCCAGTATTTATAAGGATTATCGGATTTTTTTAGTTCACAAGTGTCGAAAACGGGATTATACATGTCAATTGACATTTGTCAATAAAAAACTTCTGAAATCATCTTACAGAATTGCAAAATATAACCGAAAAGCAAAATTTCCTAAATTTTTCCTTGCATAAATTTCCATTCTGTGGTACAGTAGAGCCCACACAATTATCCGTGTAACTGTTATCTCCCAGACTGCCAGCACAGCATAGGAGGTAATATGACATACGAATCGTTTAAGCAGCGTCTGGCAGACGGCCTGCGGGAACATTTCCCGGACGGCACCCACATCTCTGTCCGCCAGTTCCCCCATAACAACAGCATGGTTTTGGACGGCCTTACCATCTTAGAACCAGGCAGCAACCTTTCCCCCGCCATCTATCTGGAGCATTATTTCAAGCAGTACCAGAACGGCGTTTCTTTCACAGCCCTCCAGGGGCAGATACTCCAGTACTATTATGCCCATTGCGGGCCTTGCCATGTAGACACATCCTTTTTTACCTGTTTTGAACATATCCGCCCCAGAATTGCCTATAAATTAATCCATTACGAAAAAAATAAGGAACTCCTGACAGAAGTTCCCTACGTCCCTTACCTTGACCTTGCAATTGTATTTTATTGCCTGCTCCAGGAAGCGCCTTATAAAAATTCTTCCATCCTGATCTGCCATAAGCATCTGGAATATTGGGGGATTAACAGCGAGAGCCTGTTCCCAATCGCAGGGCACAACACCCCCATGCTGCTCCCATTCTCCTGTAACCCGCTGGCAGACCTGATCCTGCCCTCCCTGGACGCGTTCCCGCCGGAGGAGCATCCGGGCATTGGGCAGGTGCTGGAAGCTGAAACTGTTCCCATGTACGTGCTTACCAACCGCCAGCGGCTGAATGGAGCCTGCTGCATCCTCTACCAAGATGTGCTGAAACAGGTGGCAGGCCGCCTGGGCGACAGTCTTTACATCCTCCCAAGCAGCATCCACGAAGTCATTGCAATCCCAGCTTCTGCTTCCGGAAACCCAAAGGAACTGTCCCAGCTTGTACAGGAAATCAATATCGCTGAAGTCGCCCCGGAAGAAATCCTCTCAGACCATGCCTATTACTATGACAGGGAGCTGGATGAAGTTTCTGTCTGTTAGCATATGCTGGCTTTTCCGGGCAAACGCCCAGTGTCCCAGCATTCTGGCAAGGTATTGTTTTGTACTTTCTGGCAGAACTCTTCCAAAACTCCCATAAATCATAAGCTAAAGTAAAGCTTTTCATATTTTCTGGCAGAATTCTGCCAGGAATTATCCATTTCCATGCAGCGTTTCATCATGGCGCGCCAATCCTTCTGGTGGTTGCAGTACACATCATAGGCATACCGCACAACTGCCATCATATCCCCTGCATTATAGTTTGCAAAGCTGAACCCATTGCCTGTATGCCAGATTTCATTGTAAGCCTCCACTGTGTCCTTTAGCCCCCCTGTTTCCCGCACGATGGGGATTGTCCCATAGCGCATGCTGATAAGCTGGCTCAGCCCGCAGGGTTCAAACTGGGAAGGCATGAGGAAAGCGTCTGCGCCCCCATAAATCAAATGCGCCGTTTCCTCGCTGTACCCTATGGTGGCAGATACCCTATCTGGGTATTTCCAGTCAAAATGCCGGAAAAAATTCTCAAACTGCTCCTCCCCTGTCCCAAGCAAAGCAACCTGTATGTTCAGGGTATTCAGCAATTCCTCTAACGCCGCCCGCACCAAATCAAAGCCTTTCTGCTGAGTCAGCCGGGATACCATGCCGATTACCATTGCAGATCCATCTTTGCGGAGCCCTAATGCTTCCTGCAGCGCTTCTTTATTTTTCTTTTTCTTTGACATGGTCTTCACATTGAAATGCGCTGCAAGCTGCGGGTCTGCCATAGGGTCGTACTCGTCCACGTCTATGCCGTTGACAATGCCGGAAAGCTTGCCAGAAACCTCCCGCATAACCCCATCCAGCCCTTCGCCGCCTTCCCGGCCCTGGATTTCTTTGGCATAAGTTTCACTGACGGCATTGACCCAGTCTGCATGGAGGATTCCTGCCTTTAGGAAATTCGTTTCCCCATAGGCCTCCATGGCCCCATACCGGTAGTTCTCCGGCAAATCCCGGCAGTTCTCAATATCGTCAATCCGCCACCTGCCCTGAAATTTCTGGTTGTGGATTGTCATTACTGTCCTGATATTCCGGTAATAGGGATTTTCCCGGTAAAATGCATCCAAAAATACTGGGATTAATGCCGCCTGCCAGTCATGGCAGTGGATAATGTCCGGGCAGAACCCAAGCTCTGGCAGGCAGGCAAGCACCGCCCTGCAGAAGAATGCAAACTTATTGACATCCTCGAAAATTTGGTTATAAGGGCTGTTTCCGGCAAAATAATGCTCATTATCAATAAAATAGTATTGGATGCCCTCAACTTTTGCTTCATAAATTCCTATGTACTCCTTCTCCCTTGGCATACTGGCATAAAATTCTGTCACATATTTCATTTTCTGCCTGGCTTCTTCCGAAATGCACAGGTATTTCGGCAGGATAACCCGGACGTCAAATTTTTCCTGATCCAGATTTTTCGGCAGCGCGCCGACAACATCTGCCAAGCCTCCTGTTTTCATAAAGGGATTTCCCTCGGATGCTGCAAAGAGTATTTTCTTCATGTAAAAAGACCTCCTACTTATTCTCTCAGCTTATATTCTAACCGAATTTTGTCTGCAATTAAAGCTATAAATTCAGAATTTGTAGGTTTTCCTTTTCCATTATGTATCGTATAGCCAAATAATTCATCTATGGTATCCATTTTTCCCCTGCTCCATGCCACTTCAATCGCATGGCGGATAGCCCGTTCCACCCGGCTGGGCGTAGTCTGGTATTTTTTCGCAATGCCCGGATATAGGATTTTTGTAATGGAATTGAGCATCTCCATATCCCGTACCGACATAATAATTGCCTCCCGCAGATACTGGTAGCCCTTGATATGGGCCGGCACCCCGATTTCGTGGATGATATTCGTCACATCGCTCTCTAAGTTCCGTTCCTCCAGTTCCTGCTTTTTCTCATAAGCATTGACCTTGCGCACTTCTGTGCCCCTGCGCAGCTCTGCGCTCCTCACATGCTTAATGCGGTTTAACACCACATCGTTGTCAAATGGCTTCATAATATAATAATCTGCCCCCAGAGAAAATGCATCTTCGGTAATTTTTTCCTGCCCAATTGCGCTAATCATGATAAATGCTGGGTGTTTTTTCATATTTTTGTCATTTCGGATTTTGTCCATTACCGTCAGGCCATCCAGTTTCGGCATGACAATGTCCAGAAGCACTACATCTGGTTCATTCTTTTTTATCATTTCGTATGCTTCTTCTCCATCTTTTGCTGTCCCTACTACCTGAAGTTCCTCATCGCTACCGACAATATCCCCTAATTCCCGCAGCATCCTTTCATTATCATCCGCAATTGCCACATTTAATTTTTCCACGTTACATTCCTCCTGTTGATTTTCATACTAATCCCTCATAAAAGGCAACTATCTGCGCCATGCCATAAGCTTTTCCCAATGGCATGACAGCCGATACACCCTCCAGTGCGTATTACAGCCCATAAAGCCATGGCAGCCAATGCGCACCCCGGCGCATATAATAGCTGTTGCTATTATATCATGTGGCATAATGCCTGTCGACATTATACCCTCAATCACTTATTCCTTCAACGAAAAGATTCTTTTGATTTTCGACAACAAAATTCGTTTTTTGTTTCAATCGGCACGAATTTTGTCATTTTATTACTTTTTTCCTAAGAATAGTACTATCATACCGATTCCGTATTTATGTATTTTGTCAAAAAATGTCAAATCATTTTTGAAATATCTTCCGTTGGATTGTCATAGCTAACGAAAGCTGGGGTGATGGCCCATCATTTTCACGGACATAGCATTTCTAGGAATCTTTCTTTTTCATGCACACCACACATTCTATATTGGCTGTAGCCGGGAACATGTCCACACAGCAAACCCTTTCTACCATATATCCCCTTGCCTGCAGCACCTCCAAATCCCTTGCCAAGCTGGAAGGCTTGCAGGAAATGTAGACCATCTTCTCCACCCCGTACTGGATAATCCGTTCTAAGGCTTTCGGATGGATTCCCTCCCTTGGGGGATCCAGCACAATAAAGTCCGGCTTTTCCTCAATATTGCCCAATACTTTCAGGACATCCCCTGCGATAAATTCACAGTTCCCCAACTGGTTCAGCCTTGCATTCTCCCTTGCCGCTTCTACTGCTTCTTCCACAATTTCTACGCCAATTACTTTTTTCGCCACAGGCGCAAGGATCTGGGCAATCGTGCCTGTCCCGCTGTACAAATCATACACAATTTTCCCATTTCCAGCATCCGCAATATAATCCCGGGCTGTTTCATACAAAACCTCCGCCCCCAAGGAATTTGTCTGAAAAAAGGAAAAAGGGGAGATGCAGAACCGGAGCCCTAAAAGTTCCTCATAAAAATAATCCACGCCATACAGCGCCCTGGTTCCCTGATTAATTACAGCATCCGCCAAGCTGTCGTTATACGTATTCAGTATGCCAACAATTTTCCCTTCCAGCCTTAGGGAGAGGAGTGCATCACAGAAACCGTCCAGCAACGGCCCTTCCTCCCTGCCAATCTGGGAAGTCGTCACCAAATCCACCAAAATTTCCCCTGTCTTTGCAGCCTTGCGCACCAAAAGATGCCTGAGATAGCCAAGATGGCTTTTTTTGTGGTAATAGGGCACCCCCATAGTCCCATGTGTTCCATTTATGGAAACCTGCCCATTCTGGAAACCTGCATCTTTTTTAAAATCCCCATTCGTCTGGGATTCCACATCTTTCCGGGATTCCCCATCCCCTTGGAACCCTTTATAAGATTGGAAAAATGATAAGGCAGCCATTAAAATTTTGGAATAATCCCCATCCACAATTTTGCACCCATCCACAGTCACAATATCATGGAAACTCCCTCTCTTATGCATCCCTAACGCCAATGGCCCCCCTTTGTAGCTGTCCCCAAAGGAAAATTCCATCTTATTCCGGTAGCCAAACTGCCTGGGGCTTCCTTTAATGCCCTCAAATTTATCTGCAAATGGAACATTGCCGCACGCTTCCTGATAAGGGGCATAGGCCGGCTCTAAAAGTTCCTTCACCTGCTGCTCTTTCAGCTTAAGCTGCTCCTCATAAGGCAGGCTTAAGAACGTACATCCCCCACAGGCCCCAAAGTGGCAGCAAGGTGCGGGCTCCATCTCTTTTGGCGATTTTTCCAAAACTTCCAACAGCCTGCCTTCCCCTTTTCCCTTCCGTACTTTTTGGATGGAAAAAGAAATCTTCTGCCCTGGCAGCACATTTTTTACCACTGCTGATTTCCCGTTTTCCAAAGGGATCATCCCCCTATTTGGAAATGCAACTTTCTCTACTGTCCCAACATAAATTTGCCCTTTTTTCATCTTCCCATTCCTTTCCAAATCAGATTAGGATGCCAAAAGCGCCTTTGGCGCAGCGCTTATACCACAAAAAGACTCCCACATGTTCTATGCGGGAGTCCAGATGCCTGTTCCTTATTCTTCTGTTTCGTCCTCATCATCGAAGAAGTCGTCTTCAAAATCGTCTTCAAAATCATCTTCAAAATCTTCCAGATAATCCGGGGTAAAGAAACGATAGATTCCATAAGCTATAGCCGCAACTGCCACTACCGCTCCTGCAATTGCACATACCCAAAGTAACTTTGATTTTTTCTTTTCTTCTTCCTGCCTGTGTAATAAGTCGTTCAGCTTCACTGTGCTTAACAATTCATCAATCTTTTCTCTGTTCATGATTACCGCTCCTTCTCCTCTTTTTATGGTTGAAAGGCTCAACCTGCTGTTTTTGTAATTATAACACATATTTACTCATTAGCATACCGATTTTTTGAAATTTTATACTTTTTTTAGTTTTGCAAATGAAGCAAACATTTTTTTTGTGCCGACCCGGTCAAAATCCACTGTCACTTCAAAGTCACGTCCGCCTTCCACAATCTGCGTGACGGTGCCTTCACCAAATTTCATATGTCTGACCCGGTCCCCATTAGTATATTCCAAAGTTATCTTATCTGTGCTGCTGCTGGCAAAAGAATTGCTTTTGTAAGCCTTGGGCTGATAGGCATTCCGGGTGCTGAACACAGGTTTTACCTTGGACGCCGTCTGACGGAAGGACTGCCCGGAAGGCTCCTGCGCCTCTGCCCTCGTTTCCTGCTGCCGCACCATGCCGCCCAGCAGGTTCCTTGGGATTTCCTTTACAAACCGGGACACTTTATTGTACTGGGTTTCTCCCCGTATCATGCGCTGTTTTGCACAGGTAATGGATAAATCCTTCATGGCACGGGTAATGCCCACATAACATAGCCTGCGTTCTTCCTCTATGTCAGAAGGGTCATCAGAAATAATCGTCATATAGCTGGGGAAAATCCCATCTTCCATCCCTGCCAGATATACGTTAGGGAATTCCAGCCCTTTTGCACTGTGCAGCGTCATAAGAACTACATAATCGCTGCCTTCCTGTAAGCTGTCTATATCAGCCACCAACGCCACTTCTTCCAAAAACCCACCTAAGGTTGGCGTTTCCTCTGATTCTTCATAAGCCACCACTTTGCTGATTAATTCATCAATATTTTCAATCCTTGCCCGGGCTTCGTCAGAGCCTTCCGCTTCCAGTTCTGCTACATACCCAGTTTCCTCAATAATTTCCTGCAATAATTGGGACACGTCCAGAAATTCCACTTTGCTGCGCATTGTCTGGATAAAATTCACAAATGCCCTGATTTTTATGCTTGCCTTGCCAATTGAGGGTATTTCTTCCGCCATCCGCAAAGCATTGTAAAAACTAAGCCCCTGTTCCTCTGCATAAGCCTGCACACGGTTTAAAGTGGCCGCCCCTATTCCCCGTTTCGGCACATTAATAATCCTGCGGACTGCCAAATCATCCATCCCATTGTCAATGGTCTTTAAATAAGCCAGCAAATCCTTGATCTCTTTTCTGGCATAGAAGTTAACGCCGCCCACAATCCGGTAAGGGATATTGGATACAACAAATTTTTCTTCAAACAGGCGGGACTGGGCATTTGTCCGGTACAGGATGGCGCAGTCCCCATACTGATACCTGCCTTCCCGCACCTTCTTCTGGATATCCCCTACAATATGCTCCGCTTCCTCATAGCCATTCTCATACTGCCCAAAATCTATCTTTTCCCCTTCTTCATTCTCTGTCCACAGTTCCTTTGCCTTCCTTCCCACATTATTGGCAATGACAAGGTTAGCGGCGCTTAAGATATTTCCAGTGGAACGGTAATTCTGTTCCAGCTTAATTACCCTTGCGTCAGGATAGATCTCCTCAAAATTCAGAATATTCTTAATATTTGCACCCCGGAATTTATAAATCGACTGGTCGTCGTCCCCCACCACGCACAGGTTCCGGTATTTTCCGGCCAAAAGCTTAATCAGGTAAAACTGGGCGGTATTGGTGTCCTGATACTCGTCCACCATAATATAGCGGAACCGCTCCTGATAATTTTCCAAAACCTCCGCATCGCTTTGGAACAGCTCCACCGTCTTCACAATCAGGTCATCAAAATCCAGCGCGTTATTTTTCCTCAGTTCCGCCTGGTATTCCCGGTAAACTGCTGCCTGCTTTTCCCTGGCAAAATCCCCTGCTGCCCGCAGGGTAAATTCTTCCGGTGAAACCAATTCATCCTTGGCAGAAGAAATAACTCCCAAAAAGCTTTTTTCCTTATAAACCTTTGTGTCAATATTTAACCGCTTGCAGATATCCTTCATCAAAACCTTCTGGTCATCTGCATCGTAAATTGTGAAATTTGTTCCATACCCCAAACGGTCTATGTAACGCCTTAAAATTCTCACGCAGGTGGAGTGGAAGGTGGATACCCAGACACTCTCTGAGCCGTACCCTACCAGCTTGTCAATGCGTTCCCTCATTTCCCCTGCCGCCTTGTTGGTAAATGTAATAGCCATAACATGCCAAGGGTTTACACCCTTTTCCTCTATCAGATAAACGGCCCGGTGGGTTAAGACCCGGGTTTTCCCGGAACCTGCGCCTGCCAGTACCAATACCGGTCCCTCTGTGTGGAATACTGCCTCTTGCTGCATGGGATTCAAATTATCATATACTCTCATATTTTTTCCTCTCAAAATTCAAACATACGTTTATTATAGTAAATATTTCGTCATTTTTCAACCTGTTTCCCATCAATTTCTGAAAAATAAATAAAATACTTGTTATCTGGTTTTTATTACTATATAATGTTTTTTGAGGTGAAACAAATGACAATAGATGAAAAAGATTTGTTAAACAGCATACTGGAAAGCCTGGCCCGGATAGATTATATTAAGCCGGAAGAACTGCCCAATATTGATTTGTACATGGACCAAGTCACCACCTTTATGGATGACCGGCTTTCCATTTCCAAACGCCACCCGGAAGACAAGGTACTGACAAAAACAATGATTAATAATTATGCCAAAAACAACCTGCTTCCGCCCCCTGTCAAGAAAAAATATTCCAAGGAGCACCTGCTTGCCCTGATATTTATTTACTATTTTAAAAACATCTTAAGCATTGGCGACATTCAGGCGATTTTAAACCCCATTACAGACCGCTACTTTGCCTCCGATAAGGAATGTAACTTAGAAGAAATCTACTCGGAAGTATTCCGCTTAGAAGAATCTGAAATTAAGAACCTGCAAAAAGACATAACCAGAAAATACCATACCAGCCAGCAAACATTCCCGGGTGCGCCTAAAGAAGAACAAGATGATTTACAGCATTTTTCCTTCCTGTGCATGTTAAGCTTTGATGTCTATGTAAAAAAGCAATTAATTGAAAAAATAATTGACGCAAGGATTGCTGAAACGAGCAAAGCTCCTGAGAAGCGTACCAAGAAATAGGCGTGTCTTTGGATGCTGCAGCAATGGGATGCCACAACATAACGGGGCTACATTGCCCGCGGAACTATATATGCTGTCCGGGATGCCGCATTGCCAGGATACTGTGCCAATATTAAAAATATTTCTTCTGGAATTCACTGTGCACAATACCCTGGCTGTACATGGGGCATCCCCAGCGCTTTTAGCTTTTACAGCCCTTTATCAACCCTCATCTTTTTCTGGTTCCATTCTGGCAAATACCATGTCATATCCATCATTCCCATAGTTCAGGGAACGGTTCACCCTACTGATGGTAGCTGTAGACGCGCCTGTTTTCTCTGCAATATCAAGGTATGTTTTCTGTGCCCGGAGCATCCTTGCAACTTCAAATCTTTGGGACAGGGACAGCAATTCATTGACCGTGCATACATCTTCAAAGAAAGTATAGCACTCCTCTTTACTTTCCAGACACAATATTGCTTCAAACAAATGGTCTACGGCTTCTGTCCTTAATTTCTTGCTCATATGCCATTCTCCTTATGTAATGTTTCTCTTAAAATTCTTTTTCCATAACCCCTCCTTCCGTGATTTTATCATACTAAAGTTATGAAGTAAATACATATTTTTGCTATGCCTGAGATAAGCTGCAAAACATAGTTGCCCATTGGGCAGAAGCCATGCTGTTTCCCTCACTTTTACAGCAAATACCCTTTATTGATATATTCCTTTAATATTTCCCGGCTGCTGTTTACTACTAGTTCTTCCGGGAACCCAGTCAGGTCCAGCATTTCCTGCGCCAGTTCATGGCTGCCCACCTGTACATCCGCATGGGCATCGGAATCCATCACCACTGGTACTTGGTAAATTTTGCATAATTCCAGCATTTCCTGATACTTGTCCCGGGGATTTCCCCGGAAACTTCCCGGAGCCAGGGAAGCATTATTTACTTCCAGAATTACATGGTACTCCCTTGCCGCCTTTACTAACCTCTCATAATCAATGGGGAAACGCCCGTCGTCAGGATGCGCAATTATGTTGATGTATGGGTTTTTCATCGCCCCTACATAAGCATCTGTATTCTCCTTTGCAGTGCCTGACACATAACAAGGCATATGGATGCTTGCAAGCGTCAAGTCCATATCCCGCAGAATAGACTCCGGCAGATCCACCCGGCCTGCAAAATCCAAAATATTCAGCTCTGCCCCATACAGCACTGCCATATCCCCATGTTTCCTTGGCAGCACTTTATAATTCACAAAATACATATTGCGGCAGCTTCCCGGCATAGCAGGCGCATGTTCTGTGACTGCATAAATCTCAAGCCCTTTCCCCTCCGCTGCCTGAATCATTTCATTCCGGGTATTATAAGCATGCCCGCTTACAATTGTGTGGGTATGTAAATCCATGATATCCAGCATAATTTTCCTCTTTTCCATATAAAATTCTGTTTCTATTTTAGCTGTTTTATCTAAAAAATGCAAGAATATCATTTATGCCCTATTTCAGTGTAAAACTATTCAGGACACCTATAGCCCTACAGCCGCCAAGAGATGCACACATTTTTCAGTTGTTTCATACTGTAATAAAAACAGTGCATCTACAGAACCTGTTTCCCTGTAAATGCCAAAATTCCGATAGGATGGAGGAGATTATGAAAAAATTTGCAACACGGTTCCTGCCGCTGGCCATATGCCTTACAATTCTGGTAATGGCTTTCGCCGGATGCGGCAAAACCTCAAAAAACACTTCCGGCCATGACCCGAAAGTTTCTTCCTCGGACTCGCCAGAACAAGATGCAAAAGATGGTACCACAGAAACTGTATCTGAAAATGATTCCAACAGTACTTCCGCCCAACCATCTGAAAATACTTCCCAAAGCACACCCGTAGACGTTACTTTAAATGAAGTTGCACACTCCATTTTCTATGCACCAATGTATGTTGCTATTGAAAAAGACTACTTCGCAGAAGAAAATATTAATCTTAATCTTGTCACTGGGTTTGGCGCAGATAAAACCATGACGGCCGTCCTTTCCGGCGAAGCGGATATTGGGTTCATGGGGCCGGAAACCACGGTCTACACTTACAATGAAGGTTCTAATGACCGTGTCGTTAATTTTGCCCAGCTTACCCAGCGTGCCGGGAATTTTCTGGTAGCCCGGGAAGAACTTCCAGACTTTTCCTGGCAGGATATTTGCGGCCATGAAGTCCTCGGGGGAAGGAAGGGCGGTATGCCCCAAATGGTATTTGAGTACATTTTAAGGCAAAATAACATTGACCCTTCCAAAGACCTCACCATCGACCAAAGTATCGACTTTGGCTCCACTGCCGCTGCCTTCTCTGGCGGAAAAGGCGATTTTTCCGTCGAGTTTGAGCCCGGGGCAACTGCACTGGAAACGGAAGGAGCCGGATATGTGGTGGCATCCCTAGGGGTAGATTCCGGCTACGTGCCCTACACTGCGTTCAGTGCAAAATCCAGTTATATGGAAGAACACCCGGACATAATCCAACAGTTTACCAATGCCCTCCAGAAAGGCATGGATTACACCCTCCAGCACAGCCCGGAAGAAATTGCAGAAGCCATTGCACCGCAGTTTAAGGAAACAGATATGGAAACACTGACTGCTATTGTCACCAGATACCATGAACAGGACACTTGGAAAGAAAACCTTATTTTCGAAGAATCCAGCTTTGGGCTGCTCCTTGACATCCTTTCAGATGCAGGGGAACTTGCAAAACGCCCAGCTTACCAGGATTTGGTAGATACTTCTTTTGCCCAAAAAGCCGCAAATTAAATCCTGTATAATATCCATTACGGAAGCACCAAAGTGCCAAATCAGCCAACCGAATTTCTGAGTATCATAAATCCTTTTCACACTGCGGCGGGGTTCCTGTAATTTGAACCCGCCGCAAAGCCATCTTACTGCCTGCAATAGGAAAATTTCTGCAAAAATTTTCGGTTTGTGTCTTTCCCGGTTTTCCAATTCCCAGTTCCGCCCCCAGTTATCCATCCCTTTACTGCTTCTACGTCTTCATGGGTGAATTTCCAAGTTTCCATAGCAGTTTCATTTCCAAGGACGTGTGTAAGGTAAGCATAATTTACCGGCTCCCTCCAAACGGAGCCCTGTTCTAAAGTACCCAGATAATTATTGGAAATATAGCGGACATAATACTTTGGCAATTCCGCTATGGCTGCGTCCTCGTCCACTACCACAAGCTTGACAGTTTTGCAGGAAGTCTTTCGAAAAGCGTCTGTCACTTGGTATGTGGCATAAAATTCAGCCTGTGTCTCTGTCTGCATCTTAACCGCCTGCCCATCAAAATCTTTTACTTCCAGCTTGCTTGTCAAATCCCCATCCTCCGCATCTGTTGCAGCAGCACGCTTTTTCAAAGCATCCGGGGTAATTTCTCCCTGATTTGCTTCTTCCTTAAAATAATAGAAGGTTTCATCACTGCTAATTTCTGGATAATTGTTATATTTTACTTTTACAGGAAATTCTGCCTCTGTGGTGTTCCCATTGCTGTCTGTCACAGCAAAAGTCACCCTCACTTTTACCGTTTCCCTTTTTTCTAATTTCAGGTAATAGGTATCCAGACGGAAATCCTGCGGGACATCCTCCGTATACACTTTTTCATAAGCTTTCTGGCTCCCATTCTTGGACGCAGGGTAAACAATTTTGGTAATCCGCACGCTGCTGTTCAAATCCGGTACATATGGGTATTTCTCCTTATGGTTGTCTTCCTCGTCATGGGCAGTTAAGCAGTTTACCAAATCCTCCTTGGCAACCTCCTCCCCCTCGTAAAATTCAAGGCTGTTCCCAGGTGTTACCACAACCGTCGGGAATGCATCCCACTTGGCCAAAAAATTGATATACTCTGTTGGGTTGGCTCCATTTGGGGCAGCGCCAACTGCCTGATAAGAAGCAAGCTGCTCTATGGTTTTTCCCAAAATGGCATGGTCTTTCTGGGCCTGTCCATAAATATGCAGCGCTATTGCCTTTTGCTGTGCCTGATAAGAGGTATCTGCACTTAACTCCCAGCCTTCAAAGCTATATGTTACCTCACATTGGTAAGGTTTCCCATCTGCCGTTTCTTTTGTCTTAGTTTCTGCCCTTGCAAACCGATTACCCAGAAGATGGTAAACAGCTTCAAGAGGGACATTATATTCCAACAAATTTTGCCCGGAAGTGGCTCCATTGCCGCTGTAGGCCATATTCACATGCTTATACTGGAAATAACGGCACACAGTCCCTGGTGACTTTATATTTTTCAGCTCACTGCATCCCATATATTGGTACAAGAGATACGCAGGATCCGTTATGCCCCAATCGCTTCCGGCCATGCTGCCCCCATAAGAAGATTCTTTTTCCCCCTTGCCCCCAAGCTTTGCCAAGGTTCGGAACCTGCCATTCTTTACATACACTGTCCGGTCGCATAATGTTTTTCCTTGGGCAGTCACCGTAAGCTGATATGCTGCCCCTTCCTTAGGCGCTGCAGGCAATGTGGCAGCCTTAGCACCTCCAGAATAAGCGGATGCGGAACTGCCTGCTGCATAAGATACAAACTGCCCTACTTTCGTCCCAGCTGGCTTCCCAGTAAGCAGCGCCTGAAACCCTGCCTGCCCTGCTGCTACAATTATTTTCCCATTTTCACCGGAAATGGAAACCCCTACTTCTTCCCTTCCGTCCCCATTGATTTTGCCCATATCGCACGGAATATCTGCGAAATCTTCACAAGATACCTTATATTTATATTGGGCATACCATGTGGCATTGCCAAGACGCCTGTAATTCCCAATGCCCGCTGAAGTCATTGTTCCGTTGCTGCTAACCATTTGCGTCCCGCCTGTAGCCGAATCATAATATCCCTGGAATACATACCCTTTTTTCTTTGGGGCTGAAATAGCTCCATTTGTATTTTTTCCTGCCAAAAGGTTGGTGCATTTTTTATCAAAATACCATCCATTTTCATATTTTTCATAGATAGTGCCTGTCCCTGACGATTCTGGCAGCGCCAGTTGGTTATCTAGGGTAATGGCATAAACATTTGGTTCCCATTGGGCATACATGGTAATACTGCCCCCATGCTCCGCTGTCAGGTTTTTTACGCTCTGGCCATTTTTATAAGCAGTTTCCTCCTTACCGCCAGTTTTTACCATGTTCCATCCTTTAAAGGTATAACCTTCCCGCACAAAACTGTTTTTCCTAAGGCTCAGGGATGTATCATAAGTGGCCGTCTGTTTCTTCACCGTCCCAGTACCCCCATTGGCATTGTACTGGATGGTATATTGGTTGGGTTTCAGATAGAAGCCATACATGGCATGGTGGAATGCCCCTGACGCCCCATAATTTGTCATCCCTACATTATTTGTATCAATGGCAAACTTAAAATAGCCATCCCCTGTCCAAGAACCCTCACCTTCACCCAATAATGAGTCTTTTTTCTGTATTTGCTTGTTTTCTGGTTCAATGTCCATCCCTCCCATATCTTTGAAAACAGAATTGTCAAAATACATCCTGTATCCATTTACGGTAAAAAAGAGTTTCCCACAAAGCATGAAATACCGTTCCTCAATGGGGTATCCCAAAGGTTTCATTGGCTCCAGATTTGGATCAGGCTCCCCAAAAACTGGAACTGTCCCGAACCCGTCATGCCTTGTCTTTTCCCAGCTTTTCCCATTTTCAATTTTCAGGGAATAATTATCTTCTTCGTTACTTGCCTGAAACCCAAAAAGCTTAATCCAGTCACCGACATGGGTAATTTCTTTTTTTGGCATCTTTCCAATATAATTCATATCCCATGCAATTTTCTGCTGTTTCTGGGCTGTCAGGGAAGGGACGTCCATAAACAGCCTGTACCAATGGCCTTGCTCTGGGCTGTCCCCCTGCTTTCGGACAAATATATAAAAATATCCTGCATTTGTCACATACTTTTCATCATGGATTCCCTGCGCCCCATAGAACATTGGTATAGATACGCTGTCAGGAAGAACTTTTTTAACCTCTGATTCAAACGGATGCATTTCTTCCTCTGTGATGCAGTTCTCTGATCCGGAATCCTGCTCCATTCCATTGTATTTTTCTGGCCTTTCATGTGTTTCTGATTCAATGCTTTCTTTTAGCCCTGCACCTATTTCATATCTTTCTTTATGTTCTGCATCTGTTTCCAGCCCATTGGTTTCCTCTGTTATGTTTTGCTGCCCTTTTTTAGGCCCTAAAGCATATTTTTCCCCATCTTGGATATATCCGCTTCCGACAGCCAAAGCAGCGGACAATATCAGGCTCATGATCCTTAATCCCATATATCCTCCTTTTCATTTAGTAAAAAACAGCTTCTAAGGTAAGGTCACCCTCCACCTGCAAATGCTCTACGTCACATTTTTGGTGCTCCCCTTGTTTTACCCAATAACGGAAAGATTTCCCGCTTTTTTCAGGGTCTTTTGGATTAACCGCCTTTCCGCCTTCATACAGGGAATATTGATCATAAACCTTCCCGTCCGCCAGAAAAGTTACGGTATGGTAGCCCTTCTTCTCTGTATATTCCTCTAAAATCACAGATTTCCTACACGCCATTTTCCGTTCCTGCCCTAAAATATTTTGGTAAGTTTCTGTTACCCTGACATCCAGTACGCCTTTTTCCGCATCTGCCGCGAGGATTTCCACTTGGATCGCAGAATCCGATTCCACTTGAAGCAAGAGCAATTGGTTAAAATCAGCAACCAATTCTTGGTAATTTCCTGTTTCATACCCCTTCCTCCCTTTTAGCTGTTCCAACGACTGCTCAATGGCAGTATTTAACGCTGTTTCTATTTCATTGTTCCGCACACTGTTCCCACTGACACCCAGCAAAGCCGCAACCACCAGCATTGCAATCACTGCCAGCGATATTCCGTATATGGTATGTTTCATATTCCTATCCCTATCCATCCTTTCACATTTCCAGACAGGAAAGCCATGCAACTACACAAGCCCCCTTTTCCTTAGCAAAAACATTGTGATTCCCGCATTGTTATGCCTATTTCCAATCTAGCCTACCTATTGTCTGCCAACAGCATAAACTTCTTCCTAACTGGCTTACGCTGTCCATCTATAGCCTGCAGCTCCAGCACATAAATACCCTTTGAGGGAAATACAATTTTGTTCCCCTCTTTGCGGTAGCAGTCCATCCGCCGGTTTCCCTGCCCATCCCTAATATCCAGCACCTGAACATTGATAAGGCTCCCTGCTGCATCCATGCCCTGGAACACCTGCCCTACAGAAAATTCTTCCCCGGGCTGGAACGTCCCTGCCCCCTTCCGCACAATTTTAGGCGGTTCCCTGTCACATGCAAGCTTTGTCTGTACTGCATCCCCATATCCAGAATAATCTTCCCCCGGCACATCCATATGTTCCCCCAGCCGGGGCAGCAAGGACATTCCGCCTATCGCCGCAAGTAAAGCCGCGCAAATAATACCAGGCAAAACCATATCTGACATTACCCTAACTATCTGTTTCATATTCCCTCCCTTTAACAAATACTTTGGGAGAACCCCAACACTATCTCATACAGCCCTGCACCTCCAAGGACAAACTCTACTGCCATGCCAAGAATTGCCACTGCTGCTGTGCTGCCTGCAATTACACCTGCATATTCTTCTATCATTTCCTTCATTTTATATCCTCCTATTCCCTTATCATTGTTATCTGCCCAATCTTTTACATATATTGGCGCCACAGCTTCCAAGCCTGTTGGCAAAAACAGAAATCCTCTGCTTAAATCTGCTACTACACCGCCATACTTAGCAGGTAACAGAAGATCCCCAAGCATCCTCCCCCAGCAATTGCATACACAGCCGCCCCGCCAAATTCTTCCATAATAATTTTCATACTTCCTCCTTATCTTGCAAACCCGCGTATTTCGTGGCCTGATACCAGATTTAGGACAGGGATTGCATAATCATAGGATAGGATGACTTCTGCCATCTGCTGGTTTTGTTCCGCATCATACACCATATTGGCGACTGCCAGCTCATATCCTTTATTTTTTGCCTGGCTCTTACAGGCAGAAATTACACCTGCATTAAAATTGCTGCACTCAATTTCGCTGATAACATCTGCATGGTAAGACCGTGCGCCTGCCGCCACAACGCCAATGCCTACCAGCCCCATTAGCAACAGGAAAAACAGCCCTAAATACGTCTTTAATACTTGCCCCATTTATGCCCTCCTATATCGTTAATTGCTGCAAAAACACAATCATAAATACCACCATATTAACCATTGTCTGGAAAGATACCGTCACCTGGGGCAGGTAAAAAATACTGCTTATCCCTGCAAGGCTCTTTTCATTGGAAAGCTTTTCTGCCTTGTCCAGCATCTTACTATTCCTCTGTACCAAAATCTGAATCTGTGCCTGCGCATCCCCGCTCCCGGATTCTGAGATGGAATAAAGCATTTTCATGGAGGACTGCACCGAAGAAAGCTGGAACGTTTTCAAAAATCCCAGATAAGGCTCTATTGCATCTGGCTTGCGCTTTAGGCTGTCTGACAATTCCTGCAATTCTTCTTTTAAAATGGCGGGAGCATGGTCGATGGTTTTTTCGATGGAAACCTGTACATTATTCCCCTGCATCAGCAATGCCATTTCCATTAGCCATGATGGGAATACCCGGTTGAGTTCCTTTACTACCTTATCATAAGCCACCCGATAGCCCATTTTATGCTGGTTCATCAGGATTCCCCCTACTCCGGCGGCTGCCAGCGCCCCAAAGGGATGCCCTAATATGCCAGCCACTGCGCCTGCCGCCCAAAATATGCCACCAAAGGCCAAGCTTTTTTTCCGCTCTGCTTTCCCGTCAAATTCCATCACCATATGGTAATACCCAACCAGCTTTTTTTCTTCCTCCCGGTTTTCCTGCATAATCCAGCTCGCAGCAATTTCCTTGTTTGCCTTCCGAAAAATTAAGACATTCGAAAGCAGGTACAGCACTGTGGCAATTTGGGTTACCGGATGCCCTACAATGGTATACTGCTCTGGCATGGAACGGTACACACTGTGGAACACAACAGCTAAAACCATAGTGACTGCCAGCGAAAACACTACCCTAATCCGCGCGGCTTTCTTATCCTCCTGCAGCAACAGCACATTATCAGCCCAGACTGCCTTATCCTGCAGCAGCAAATCAATAGCTGAGGTGCAGGAACCCCCGTTGCTTTCCACAGTACGCAGAAATTCGTGGATGGCAGGCAAACGGCTGGCAGGATATTCCTGTTCAATCAGCCCCAAAGCCTCACTGTACAAATCCCACTGGTATTTGCCCCGTTCAATATATGCCACCGCTTCCCCAATTGTCCTATGCATCTGCCCTGTTTCAAACAATGTCCAAGTATCTTTCAGTGCACTGACAATTTTCTGGCTGCTGCGGAACGAATACAGAATTTGTTCCATATAATCCGATACATCCAAGAAACGCTTGTGCTCATACATCTGCTTGTACCCGTCCAAAACCAAGAAAGGCAGGTTTGCTACACATGCCAGCATAACTAACACTGTAAAATACCACCGCAAGGAAAACAAGATCCCGCACCCTGCTGCACCGGCTGTTGCCGTCAGCAGGAACAGCATATATTTTCCCATGGAAAAGCTATACCCATAACTGTCAATCTGCTTCTGCAGATCTTCTGGATGGAAAAGATAGAACATCCCTGTCTTTTTCTGCTGTTTCTGTCCTTGCTTTTTCCGAAAAATTTTCTTTTGCCCCATATTCCCTCCTGTTATGCCCCTCCCACTGGTTTTGCCCATGCTGCATGTAATGCCCCTGCCATTTTGGGTTTCGCCCCTGCATCCATCATTTCTTCTCCGTTTCTGTTATGCCTTCTGACGGCCTTTACCAATTCCACGTCCAAAGGCTCATACGGGCAGGTTTCCACACATTGGAAGGGCTTTGAAATCCCAGCCCGTACCATGCGTTTTAAAATATCTTTTGGAATATTTTTAGAAACTAATTTTCCATCTTCTACCAGCATATAAATGCTGTTTTTCCCATCCAGGCGGTCATAAAAGCACATCTGGTCTATATAACGTTCCAGCAAGCCCCGATCATTTTCATATTGGCGGATTAATACCCCCACGCTGATAAATTCATAAATATAATTTTCTAAGCGGTCTGCGTCCCTGGACCTCCCAATCATGTTCATAATCCGGTCTGGCAGGTTCCGCAAATCATCCAGGTGCAACGTGGTAAACCCATACACCCCAGTAGACCACTGTTCCAGCAAGTACTGCACCTCGGTAGACCTTGCTTCTGACAAAATAATCCATTTAGGGTTCTGCCTTAAGCACAGCTTAATAGCATCGGTATAGCTCAGTTCCTTGCTTACCTGCAATTCCACACAGTCATTTTCAGGGTTTATTTCATGGAAATGCATTTCTAAATTATCCTCAATCGTAATAGCCCTTTGGTTGGCCGGGATAAAGCGGGAAAAAAATTTCGCACATTCCGTTTTCCCCACTCCCGGCTCCCCGCAGAATGCAAAATTCATCTTTGCCTTAACACAATTAATCAGCAGGCTCAAAACTTCTATAGAGCAATAACTGCTGTCCAACATGCTTTCTACCGTGTGGCGCACTTTTGGCAAGGATTTCCTAATGCAGATGCTCCTGCCGGACACTGCCGCGGATTCGTGGACAATGCTGATGCGCAGCTCATTGGTTTCCGCCTCCAGCACATTATTTGCCCGGTTAAATGGCTTATTGACCCGGTTGGCAATCCGGTGGGTAAACCGCTCCACAAACTCCTCTGGGACTTCTGCCTTTGCCTGGTACCTGCCCTTTTTCAAATCTGTAACCCACAGGGTTTTCCCATTAAAATCAATATCCGTTATGTTTTTATCTTGGATATAAGGATAAAAGGGGCCAAATTCCGTTTCCGTTAATTCCCAGCTATATTTCATATTCCCTCCATTCTTAATTACTTCCATGCATGGTTTTGTTTTCTATCCTCCATGCAAAACCAATGCAGCCGCCAGTACCAGCAGGCTTCGCCAAGATTTCCAAAGGCTTCCTGCAAAGCGTATGGTACTGCCAGGACAGGTACAGGCGGCTGCAAAACACCCTGTATGCCGCAGGCTGTTTCTGTTTCCCCCTGTTTAAGACATGCTTGCTTTTTCAAACAGCGTTTTAATCAGGTTTACAAAAGCCGAATGTACTGGCCCGTCTGTAGCAAGCAACAAGCCCACTACTGCAATTAAAGCAATAATTGCAACTGCGGTAATAATAATCCCGCTGTATTCTTCAAAAATTACTTTCACGCCGCCCCTCCTTTCTGCGGACAGAACTACCCACTGTTTTGTTGTACATTTCATGCATTGGTAATCGGCGGAATAAGCTGCCAATTGACGAAGGACGGTATGCCATCCTTATGCAGAAACTAAAGATTTTGTGTGCTGGCAAAAGAATTTGCCAGCGGTAAGAATAATGCGGAAAATGCCTTCCGGCATCTTCCAGTGTAATAAAATCGTAACCAGAATTGCTTCTGTGAGGGTATTGTACCCCCTTCTCCGTGAAAAATCAATTGTGAATAATCCACAAACTTTCCAGGGGAAAACTCAGCCTTGCAGGAGCAAACCCGCTTTCTGCAAGGCTTCCCGATGTCAATAAGCTAACATAACCAGTATTTCCCTGATGCAAGAAGATGCTGGCTTCCTGCTGGACAGTATGCGGCACAGCACTTCAGCAGACAAACCACCCAAATGCCTTACGCTGCATCCAGGCTGCCTAAATACTCCCTACTTTTTTCACCGCTTCTTCCAGATATGGGTTTTCAACCTTATGGAAATTCCCTTCATCTGCCAGCTTTGCATACTCTGGATCTAAAGGCATCCTGCCAAGAACCGGCAGGTTAAGCCCTGCTGCAGCCTCCGCTAAATGGCTATCCCCAAACAGCTTAATTTCCTTCCCACAGTCCGGGCATTTCAGGAAACTGTAATTTTCCACAATGCCAAGCACCGGAATATCCATCATCCCAGCCATATGGATAGCCTTTTTTACTATAAGCTGCACCAGCTCCTGCGGGGAAGTCACAACTACAATCCCATCCACCGGAAGGGACTGGAATACCGTAAGGGGCACATCCCCGGTTCCCGGCGGCATGTCCACAAACAGATAATCCAAATCCCCCCAATAAACGTCATGCCAAAACTGCTTAACGGTTGAGGCAATGACAGGCCCCCGCCATACTACCGGGGATTCCTCGTCATCTACCAAAAGGTTCAGGGACATTATTTTTGTGCCATCTTTTGCGGGCACGGGAAACAGGCCCATGTCATTCCCCTCTGCCGGGCCATGGACTCCATACATTTTCGGAATGGAAGGGCCGGTAATATCAGCATCCAGAATCCCCACTTCATATCCTTGTTTCCGCATTGCGGACGCCAAAGAAGCAGTAACAAAAGATTTCCCAACCCCTCCTTTCCCACTGACAATGCCAATTACCTTCTTTACGCTGGAAAAAGGGTTTAATTCCTCCCTGAAATTCTGGGGCGCACTTCCATTACGGCTTGGGCATCCCTCACAGCTCTCCCTTGAGCAGCTTGCTGCACTGCTGCATTCCTTATTCTCTGCCATTTCAATTCCTCCTGTCTGACTATATATCCTAACATATTATAATCTTCTCTGGCAGATCTGTATACAATTTTTTCAAATAATTATTACTCCGGCGGTTAAATGTCGACGAATTTTACGCAGAATAAATTTCCATCTGCAAGGCGGAAGA
>OFHA01000238.1_pt1 | contig 50223 bp, 42 predicted proteins | sample 1521891 | NCBI WGS metagenome assembly OFHA01 (sample SAMEA3504089, study PRJEB24116) | mouse gut metagenome | biome: mouse gut; feature: mouse-associated habitat; material: faeces | place: Denmark | collected 2011
TTGTGATCGTGAGAAAGACTATGAAATTGCATGGAAGTTTTTTGAGGAAAAGTGAATTATTAAAGAAAGAGTATAGATTTAGAATGCGTAGATGAGGCATAAATTTAGTCATTAGGAGGGAAGTGAGCTGATGCAGATTGACCCAAAGAAATTAATTGGAGAAGCAACTGAATATGATAAAAAGCGTAGCGTGGAAAGAAGACAGGTAAAGAGTTGGTTGAAAAGTGTCAGCGCATTTGCTAATAGCTTTGGTGGTACTTTGATTTGGGGCATTACCGATGATGATGAAGTTATCGGGGTAGAAGATGCAAAATCTGATGCGGAGTTTATAAGTGAGACGATTAAAACGAAGATTGATTCTATTCCGAAAGTGAATTTACGTTTTCATATGGAAGACGATAAGAAATTGATTCTTCTTGATGTGTATGCAGGTAAAGAAACACCATATTATTATGTAGGTGAGGGGAATATGACAGCTTATATTCGATTGGGAAATGAATGTGTTCCGGCGGATAATCATTGACCAGCTTCGCGAATAAAAACATACTGTGTCCGGCGGGATATTCCCGAGCCTGAGCAGACATATATGCAATCTGCCTGTCTGCATACGCTCTGTACTCTTCTTTTCCGGTTAGCTGATACAGCCGTATAAAATTATATGCCATAACCGAATTTCCGCTGGGAACTGCGCCGTCATAAGTCTCTTTTGGATTCATAAACAGTTCTGCATCCTCCGAATCCGAAAGAAAAAATCCTCCCCTTTTGTGATCTTCAAACCGTTTAACCGCTTCCCTGCAGAAACTCTGCGCTTTTTCAAGATAAGCTCCCTCTAACGTTGAATGATACAGCTCGGTCAACGCGGCGGTATAGAATGCGTAATCATCCAGAAATCCCTTTTCTGACCGCCTATGATCACGCCAGCTCGCAGAAAGGAAACGGCCGTCGCATAAATTGTTTTCTATGAACGCCTGCGCCTTTACCGCCGCCTGCAGGTATTTTTCCTTCCCGCACGCCCTGTAGAGCGCGGCCAAAGCCGCTATCATCATCGAATTCCAGGAAACCAGGATCTTATCGTCAAGATGCAGCTTTCTCCGGTTCTTCCGATAAGCGTACAACTTGCCCAGCTCTTCTTTGAAATCAGGATTCTCCCCATGGTTCTTTAGAAGATTAGGGATATTTGCGCCCTCAAAATTACCGTCTGCGGTAATGTCAAATGCATTGGAAAACCGCCTTCCTTTTTCTTCTCCCAGAACATCCAGTATTTCCTCCAAAGTAAAGGTATAGTACCTCCCTTCCTCGCCCTCGCTGTCGGCGTCCTGGGCGCTGAAGAATCCGCCGCATGAAGAAGTCATTTCCCCCAGCACATATTCCGCCGTTTTTATCGCGGTATCCAGATACTCCTGCTTCCGAACCACTCCATAAACCGCCGCATACACGATGATCAGCAAAGCATTGTCATAGAGCATTTTTTCAAAATGAGGCGCAAGAAAATACCGGTCCGTGGAATATCTGGAAAACCCGTAGCCGATCTGATCAAAGATACCGCCTCTGCGCATCTGCGTAAGAGTCTTTTCCACCATTTCCAGCGCCTCCCGGTCATGGTTCTGCTTTGCCTGCAGCGCCAGAAACAGCAGATTATGGGGCATGGGGAATTTGGGAGCGGACCCAAACCCGCCGTATGCCTCGTCAAAACTTTCGCGGAACATCCCCACCGCTCTTCCGCACAGGTCATCCGTATCTTTACTGTCGCCGCCGGCGTTTGACTGTCTTAAATGGGCAATGATCTGATCCGCCGTGCGCAGGAATTCCTTCCGCCCGCTGTACCAATGTTCCGCCACTCCCCGCAGCAGATCGGAAAAAGCCGGCATACCGTACCGGGCTTCCGACGGAAAATAGGTACCCGCCAGAAAAGGCTTTTTATCCCATGTCATAAAAATATTCATAGGCCAGCCGCCGCTGCCGGTGAACGCCTGACATACCGACATATACACACTGTCAATGTCAGGACGTTCCTCTCGATCCACTTTTACGGCAATAAAATATCTGTTGAGTATCCCGGCGACGGTGCTGTCTTCAAAACTTTCATGGGCCATGACATGGCACCAGTGGCAGGTACTGTAACCGATGCTGAGAAACATAGGCTTACTCTCCGCTTTCGCCTTGGCAAAGGCTTCCTTGCACCAAGGATACCAGTCTACTGGATGTTCTGCGTGTTGTAAAAGGTAAGGGCTTGCCTGGTCTTTTAAATGATTTTTCATTCTGATCACCTCACCTTTACTATTTGCTTTTTTCCAGAAGATATGCGCATTTATTTTCTATGCATATGCATTGTTGACATATTCTCCCCCTGCTGCTTTACAATTCCTGTCCGAGACTTATGGAAACGCTTTTGCTGATTCCCCGCATTAGGGGGCTGGCGCACTAACATAAATTGCAAGACATAAATTTGTTCAAGGAAAGCTGTCGCACAAGTGCATCCATTCGTGCGACAGCTTCCTCTTATTTTATCAATCACCGATTGTTACTTTGATTTCTTTGACCTAGCCCCAGAAGTCATAAGTATTCGCCTGTGCAAAATAATGATTCCCAAACGCATTATACTGATTTGACGCACTGTCGGCGTTTGCCTTGGCATTGTCTGCAATCCGGTCTGCCAAAAAAGATAGCTTTTCGGAAAATACGCCTCCAAGAGCCTGCTCTAGCGCGTCCGTCCCAGCTGCTTCCATCTTATTCTGATCGAGTTTTAAAGAGCCGTCTTTCTCTTGGGTAATACCCACGGATTCCAGACTTTCCTTATTCTCTTTCACTGCCTCTGAGAGCATCTGCCGATAATATTGATGCAGCGGGGAAGAAGTATTCTTTAATGATTTCATCGTGTCATTATAATGTTCCACCAAGCTCCGCGCATACTCGGCAACTGATTTGTTATCCTTTTCTTCCCGTGCCTGATCAAATAATTCTTTGGAGTGAAGCGCATCTGCTGCCTGCTGCAGCTCATCAGCAGTTCCTTTTAATTTCTCAAAGCTTTTCTTTTGTGTCTGAGATGCGGCATTATTTTTTTCCAGTGCTGACAACAAACCATTCTTCTGCGTGCTGTTTCTGTTCATGCAACTTAATAATGACATCGAGTCTATCGGAAGTCCCGCTTTTTTCATTGATCCATGTAACATTTGTGTCGTAATTCTCATCTCTCATCCTCCTTCAACAATGCTATGCGCCTTTGTCCTCTTTTTCCACAAATGCAAGATATGTTTTCACAAATTCCGCATACTTGTACCTTGAAATCAACAACTTTTCCCCATTGGTGAGCATCACCGACGTTTTGCTGTATCTCTCCACAAAGGAGAGATTGATCAGATAACCTTTATGAATCCGAAAAAACCTTCCACAAAGTTCCTGCTCCAAATCGCCTATTTTTGCATAGTATTCCAGTTCCATGTCTTTCATGTGAAGCACTACCTTATGTCCCTGGCTCTCCGCATAGTAAATACAACCTAACGATATCGCCTTGCTGGCTCCTGCATATTGAATCACCAAAAGCTGCCTGGACCGTTTCTCTTCCGACAAAATCCGTTCTGCAGCCCGTTGGAATATCTGACAAAACCGCTTCTCATTGACAGGTTTTAGCAGATACTGGAATGCTCCCACATCAAAAGCATCGTAAACATATTTTTCATAAGCTGTCACAAAGATAATCAACGGCTGTTTGCGCCATCGCTTCTTTCGCACTGCGGCTGCAATTTTTATGCCGTCCCCTGGCATTTTCAGCTTCATTTCCAAAAACAGCAAATCAAACTCTCCGTTTGCTGACAGAAGTTCCTCGCCAGAAGAATACTCTGCAATCTGATATTCTATCTGTTGTCTTCCTACAAGTTCTGAAAGATAGGATCTTGCATCCTTTTCATTGTCACATATTGCAATTCTAATCATATTTTCCTCTGCTTTCCTAATGTTTATCGGAAGCCAAAGATTATTTTTAACATGCTCAACGCAAATGGATGCTTTTCCGACGTAAATGGACATCTGCAGATCTTTTATCTTCTTCCTGCAACAAGCCAAGTCAAACGAACGCACCGGAGGCGTTAGGTCAGGGCTTTGAAAGTCGTTCTATTAGAAAAAAGACAAAGAATTGTCTGCACAAAAAAAGAACCGCCATCATATCTGACCGTTCTTTGATCTTTCATCATTAAGATGTTTTGGTTTTAGCGTAGAGCTCTCTTACCCTTTTATTCTAAATAAATGGAGAAGAATTCAAACCGTTTTGGTTTTAGCCTGCATCTCTCTTACTTTCTGAGCTTAGTGGATGGAGAAAGATTCGAACCGTTTTGGTTTTAGCCTACAGCTTTCTTATCTTCTGAGATTTAGTGGATGGAGAAGGATTCGAACCTTCGAAGGCGTCGCCAACAGATTTACAGTCTGCCCCCTTTGGCCACTCGGGAATCCATCCATATTTCAGGAAAACAGCATCCAAATGCCCCCTGACAATAATATATTATAGCATATGATTTTTCCACATGCAAGCCTAATCATGAAATATGTCCATAAAAATTTTTATCCTTTACCCGCCCTGTATTTTATGATACCAGTAGCAATGCACCCATCCGGCAAAACAGGCTGAATATCCGCCCAAAAGCAGAACATGCAGCCTATTTTCCCCAATCCCAGTAAAAAGGGCAATCCCCTAAAACTTTCCGACATTCCTCAGTATCACCGCGCAGTTGGGAGGCAGCGTAAGCTTAATCCGGCCGTTATGCACGTCATACATCTGGGGCTCTATGGAGTAAGATTCCGGCGTGGTATACATAATCCGTTTCAGCCGTGTTTCACGCTCCATGCCGGCTGGCCAGACGCGCCACTCCATTTCCCGTTCCACATAATCGTTATTGATAATAATAACAAGCTGCTGGCGGCTGTTAAAGCGCCCATAGCACATAACCTGGTAATCCCCGCCCAGGAATTTCAGGGAACCGGTCCTTAAGGCTTCATACCGTTTATGGATTTTGATGATATCCTTGTGGAAATTCAGCAGCTCCAAATCCTCTTTCCCCCAAGGGTAAGTCCTGCGGTTATCCGGGTCTGTGAAACCTACCGCCCCTACTTCATCCCCATAATAAATGGTAGGGGCCCCAGGCCAGGTCATCTGCACTACCACTGCCTCTTTCATAACGCCCTTGTTGATATCCTCCCCTGCCGCTGCGCTCCCCAGCCGGTCTACCCTGCCCACTTTATGGTTGGTACGGGTCAGGAACCGGGAGTGGTCATGGTTGGAAAGCTCATTCATGGCACAATGGAGGGACGGGGTCATAAACCGGGTCATATAGTAGTTCATGGCGCCCTCAAAATTCTGGAAATTCCCCAGCATATCCTGCCGGTAGCCGTCACTGTGCTTTTCCATGCCCGTCAGGAACCATGTCAGGGGCTCCATAAACGCATCGTAATTCATAACGGTATCCCACTGGTCGCCCCGGAGCCACTCTACCGGATCCCCATAATGCTCTGCAAGCACAATGGCTTCCGGGTTGGCTTCTTTTACTGCCTGCCGGAAATCCCGCCAGAACTGATGGTTAAATTCCATGGAATGGCCCAGGTCTGCCGCCACATCCAGACGCCACCCGTCTGCATTGTAAGGCGGCGACACCCATTTCCGCCCAATGTCAAGGATATAGTCATACAGCTCCTTAGATCCTTCATAATTCAGCTTCGGCAGGGTATCATGCCCCCACCAGCCGTCATAGGACTTATTATAAGGCCAGCAGTTTTCGTCATGGAACTGGAAGAAATTCCGGTAAGGGCTGTCCGCCGAGATATAGGCCCCTGTGGCATACCCTACTTCTTTTTCATAAATCAGTTCCCTGTCCAGCCATTTATTAAAGGAGCCGCAATGGTTAAACACCCCGTCCAAAATCACCCGCATCCCGCGTTTATGGGCTTCCGCCACAAGGCAGGCAAACAGTTCATTGCTGGCTTCCAAATTTTTCACATCCGACACACGCTTAATGTATTTTGTCGCCTTGGCATTATCTGTTTCCCCTTCTGGCATCACTTCCCCGCCGTCTTCGATAATAACGCCGTAATGGGGGTCAATGTAGTCATAGTCCTGAATATCATATTTATGGTTTGAAGGGGACACAAAAAGAGGATTAAAATAGAGCACCTCCACCCCAAGATCCTGAAGGTAATCCATCTTTTTCATTACGCCCGCCAAATCCCCGCCATAAAATTCCCCTACGCCGAAATTTGCCGGGGGCTGGTCCCAGTTCTCCACATGCTGGCTGTAAACTTTAATATAGTAATACTCATTGGTCTTTACATCATTGGAAGGATCCCCATTATAGAACCGGTCCACCAAAATCTGGTACATAACAGCGCCCTTGGCCCAGCCCGGCGTAGAAAATCCCGGCACAATGGTAAAAGCATATTCCGGCCTTATCTGGGGCGTCACGCCCATCCGGTCATAATAGCAGTGGAGCATCCCGGTGGCAACCTCAAAATAATACTGGTACTGCTCCGTCCCCAAGGGTACTTTGATCCGGTAGTAATCAAATTCCCCACGGGTTTCCTCTTTTTCCATAGGGGTACGTACCGGCCCGCTGCACAGCCATACAATATCCACATTATTTTTGGCAGTGCGGAAGGTAAGGGTAACATCTTCATTTTCGTTCGGCTCCGGCGGATTCCTGTAATCCTTTGTCCCGTCTGAAAATAATGCGTGTTTACGCAGCAGGGGGCGCATCTGCATCATATACTGCTGTCGCTGGTTTAACTCATAAATAGAATATTTGCCCATACTGATATCCTCTTTAATCTCGTTTCGTCCGCTGATTCCAAAACTGATACTTTCTTCCTATTTTATCTGATACGTATGCTAAAAGCAACCGTAGAATGTAAAAAGGCAGCTTTTTACGGCTGCCTTTTTAGGAGAAGGTATTTTTACTATGGGGTATAGCAAAAACTATATAATGTATTGGGGGGTTTTTACGTTAATTATAGTACCATAAATCCTCCAATAAGTGTGCACAAACTTCACAAAAAATACGGCCTTTTTCTATACGATTTATACAGTACTTTCTTCCTATCTCCCAGAAACCTTATGGTAATTTTGCACAATTCACCCTTCAAACAGGGCTTCAAACTCATCCCGGCTGATTTTCTCCTTCTCCAGCAGGAGATCTGCGCACCTGTGGAGGATGGTTTCATGCTCCATCAATATCTCTTTGGATTTCTGGTAACATTCATCAATAATACGTTTAATCTCCTGGTCAATCACCCCGGCAATATTTTCCCCATACGCCCTTGTATGTGCCAGATCCCTTCCGATAAATACTTCATCGTCGTCGTTGTCATAATTAATCAGGCCCACATGCTCTGACATGCCATACTTGGTAACCATCGCCTTTGCCACGCCGGTGGCCTGCTTGATGTCCTGGGACGCCCCGGTGGTAATGTCGTCAAAAATAAGTTCCTCCGCTACCCTTCCCCCTAAATCCACGATAATTTCCTGCAGCATCCTGCCTTTGGTGTTGAACATTTCCTCACGCTCCGGCAAAGGCATTGTATAACCTGCCGCACCTACGCCGGTAGGAATGATGGACACGGAATAAACCGGGCCTACATCCGGCAGCACATGGAACAGGATTGCATGGCCTGCTTCGTGGTAAGCGGTAATCCGCTTTTCCTTGTCTGTAATAATCCGGCTCCGCTTTTCAGAACCAATTCCCACTTTTACGAAAGACTTCCGGATATCCCCCTGGACAATATAGCCCCTGTCTTCTTTTGCCGCATAGATTGCCGCTTCATTTAACAGGTTTTCCAGGTCCGCCCCGGTAAAGCCTGCGGTGGTCTGGGCAATCTGCTTTAAGTCCACGTCGTCCCCTAAGGGCTTGTTGCCGGCATGGACTTTTAAAATTTCTTCCCTGCCGCCAATATCCGGCCTTCCCACATGCACCTTCCGGTCAAACCGGCCCGGGCGCATAATGGCGGGGTCTAAAATATCTACCCGGTTGGTAGCCGCCATCACAATAATCCCTTCATTGACGCCAAAGCCGTCCATTTCCACCAGAAGCTGGTTCAGGGTCTGCTCCCGCTCGTCATGGCCGCCGCCCATCCCAGTGCCGCGCCGCCTTGCCACTGCGTCAATCTCGTCAATAAATACAATACAGGGCGCATTTTTCTTTGCGTCCTCAAACAAATCCCGGACACGGGACGCACCTACGCCTACAAACATTTCCACAAAATCAGAACCGGAAATGCTAAAGAATGGCACGCCTGCTTCCCCTGCCACCGCTTTGGCAAGGAGCGTCTTTCCTGTACCGGGAGGGCCTACTAACAGCACGCCCTTGGGAATCCTTGCCCCCAGCTTCGTATACTTCCTGGGTGCGCGGAGGAAATCCACCAGTTCTTCCAGTTCTTCCTTCTCCTCCTTTAAGCCTGCCACATTCCCGAAATTCACTTTCTTGTTGTCATCCGTCGTCATTTTGGCACGGCTCTTCCCAAAATTCATCATTTTGCTGCCGCCCCCAGACGCCGCCGACGCGTGGTTTGTCATCATGATGTAAAAAACAAACAGCACCGCAAATAAAATCAAAGTGGGCAGTATGGAAATCAGCCAGTTTTCCTCCGGCATTTCCCGCACCACATAATCCCCGAAATCGTAGGATTTCATAGTTTCCTGCAAGGTATTGATGTCAGAAACATACAGTTCCCTTGCGCCGCCTTTCCCGCTGTCGCTTTTTAAGGTAATGTCCGCTTCGCCGCTTGGCACCTCCCGGTTCTGGGAAATAACCACGGATACTACATTCTCTTTTTTCAAATCCTGTTCAAACTGCGCGTATGTGTATATGGAATTCTGCCCTAAGCCGGAAGAATTGTCCCGCAGTATCCAGAGCAGCGCCAAGGCCACTATCACCACAAGGTACAGCCCGAATGCCCTGTTGCGTCTTTGTGTATTCATAATTTTCTTGCTGCCTCCTCTCTCATTGTCTGCAAATCTGCCTAACCATCTATTTCCACCACTCCCACATAGGGAAGGTTCCGGTAATGCTGCATATAATCAAGGCCATAGCCTACCACAAATTCATCCGGAATCTCAAACCCAGTATAATCCACATGCACGTCTGTTACCCTGCGCTCTGGTTTATCCAGCAGCGTGCACAGCCGAAGGCTCCTGGGTTTCCTGCTTTTCAAATTTTCCAATAAATAGCTTAAGGTCCTTCCAGAGTCCACAATATCCTCTACTACCAGCACGTGCTTGCCTTCTATCGCTTCATCCAAATCTTTGATTACCTTTACCACGCCGCTGGACTTGGTGTTGTCCCCATAGCTGGACACGGACATAAAATCAAGGGAGACCGGCACTGACAGCCGTTTTGCCAATTGGCAGGTGAAAAACACGCCGCCCTTAAGCACGCTGACTAAATGGACTTCCTCCCCTTTATAATATTCGCTGATTTCTTTTCCCATTTCACAAATTCTTCGTTCTACTTCCTCCTCCGGAATTAAGACACGGATTTTTTCACTCATGAACATTTCCTCCATATACTTGTATCTCAAGAACCCTTTGGGTTTCTTTTGTAACTTTCACGTCTTCGCTGATCCTGCCGCCAATGGCCCAGAGCACATGCGCCCCTTCTGCAAGGAGCAGTACCTGCCCCCGCTGCTGCCTTGGCACCTTCTCATCTATGAAATATCTTTTCAGTTTCTTCTGCCTTCCGTCTGGGCTGATGACAAAATAATCCTGTTCCTGACGGGTCCTCAAATGCATGTTGCCCTTTATTCTATCATAATCCATCCATTTCGTATACATTTTTTTGGGAATTTCTTCATTTTGAAACTGATTTTCCAATATTCTGGTATGAATTTCATAACCAAAGGCTGGAATCCTAAGAGCCCCATTGATTGGCAGCTCCCAAACCTGCCCCTTGGGGCTCCCTGCTTCTTCTGCCGGAAGATGCTGTTCCCGCGTCCGGGATTCCTTTTCTTCCACAGGGAAAAAATGCCCTGGCACAAATTCACGCTTTTTTAGCAGGATGCCCTCATACACCCGCTCTGCCCTTACCCCATAAGGCAAATCCAGCATTTTCCCCGGCTGCTTCCCGAACAGGCCGAAAAGCTGCTGCACATGGAGCTCCGTAATGTCCCGGCTGCCCCCTGCTGCTTCTGAAAGCGCTTTGTGGAGCAGGGATTTCCCGATAATAGGCTTTTCATCCAAAATCCCCATGGAAACTGCCAGCCCCCCTTCCTTTTGGCTGGCATATTTTTCAGCCGCCTGAAAAGCAAGGCCTTCTACCAGCTCCGCCGCTTCTGCCACAAGGCATGCCGCCCCCGCCATATGGGCCACTGCTTCGCTGTTTACCTCCTTCAGGGCAGGGAATACCTGATGGCGCAGCTTATTCCTGGCATATAATAGCTCCCCATTCGTCTTATCCTGGCAGAAGCTTTGCCCCCTTGCAGCCAGATACCCCTCAATTTCCTCCCTCCCGGCGCACAGCAGGGGACGGATAATATTGCCCCGTACCGGCGGGATCCCGCACATGCCTTTCAGCCCCGTCCCACGCGCCAAATGGAACAGCATGGTTTCCGCCCAATCGTCCTGGTTGTGGGCCACCGCCACCTTATCTGCGCCAAACCCCTCCGCTGCCTTTGCAAAAAAACCATAGCGCAAATCCCGCGCCCCCTCCTCCACTGTCATTTTATGCGCCTTGGCATAGTCTTTCGCCTTGCAATGGAAGACCTCCAACGGCACTTGATGGCTTTCACAGAACCTTTCCACAAACCGGGCATCCTGCAGGCTATCCTCCCCCCGTATCCCATGCTCCACATGGACGGCGCACAGCCGCAAATCCCATTCCTGCCGCAGCCCTAACAGCACCGTCAACAGGCAGATGGAATCCGCCCCGCCGGAAACCGCCGCTAAAACGCAGTCCCCCTTCTTTAACATATGATGTTCCTCAATAAAGCTTTTCATTTTCTTTTGCATCTGTTTCTCCCTAAACCTTATTTCCCCAAATATATGCCTGGTCCATAACCAAACATGCGCTGCGCATCCTTATTTCTCCCAAATCCCTGCCGCCAGCACCGTCATATCATCCGGTACCTTTCCGGCAGTATACAGCAAAATATGCTCCAGCACCTGCTTCGCCATCTGCCCAGGGTTATTTGTTTCAATATTTTCCAGAATCTCCTTCATAGCTTCTTCCGGCGAAGGCACATGCAGATCATCCAGCACCCCATCCGTGACCTGGATCACAAAATCCCCGTCCCTTAGCTGGCGGCTTGCCCTGTCAATTTCCAATTGATGGAACATCCCGGCCGGCAATGTGCCGGAAGAAATACATTCCACCTCCGTCCCACGCTTGATAAAAGTAGCAGCCGCGCCAATTTTATAAAACTCACAGTTCCCTGTATATAAATCCATAGCCGCCATATCCACAGTAGAAAAAATCCCTTCCTCCCCCTGGATGACCATGGCTGAATTCATCATGCGGATGGCCGTTTCCTTCCGGAAACCTGCTTCTAAAAACTTCTCTATTAACTCTATCACCATTTCGCTTTCCTTACAAGCACGGATTCCAGAACCCATCCCATCGGACAATGCCATCACGCATTCCCCGCCGTCCAGCTCCAAAAAGGAAAAGCTGTCCCCGGACACCTGGGCGCCGTCTTTTGTCAGCCTTGCCACCCCCTGCAGGGCATGGAACAGCGTATCTTCCTCAAAAGTCAGGAAGGTTTCCTCCTTCCCCACCATGGTACGGACATATTTTCCCGGAACCATAGCCAGGTGCATCCCCTGGCTTACCGCCTTTGCCAATTCCTTTACAGGCACGCAGTTGCCCCATTTGGAGGACGCATGCATCTGCAGGGACAGCTTCCCATTCCGCCTTTCATACAGGCGCACCTGCCTTGCCACAATCCCCTGCTCCTTTATCCTGTATTTTACTGCCCCTAAGAGCCTGCCTTCCCGGCTGCTGATATCCGTGTATTCATGGGCGCAGTCCTCCATAATGTATGCCATGGCGTCTAGCTGTTCTGCAATGATCCCCCTGTTTTCCAACAGCCGGTTATACCACGCAAGGTTCAGCTTTGCCTTTTCAAAAACCCCTACGGCTTCGTCTATGATGTTATCGGAATACGGGCAGTAGCCGGAAAGCTCCTGATGCACAGCGTCCTCAGCGCCGCCCCGTTTTTCAATGGAATGGAACAGGCGGAAAAACAGTTCGTACATAGGGCTGGTTTCCTCCTGCCAGCAAATGGCGCATTGGTCGCAGGACATGCATATTTTCCCGGCAATCTCCTGCTGCATCTTCCCCATTTCCTCCGGCTCAATATTCTGCTTGAAATTTTCCATCTGGGAAAAAATCTGGGAGAGCCCGTTAAATGATTTTGCATAGGTCTGCAGTTTTTCCCCCTGCTCCGGGGCGGTAGGGCGGGGCGGTTCCTCTGCCTGGGCCGCCGGAATCCCCCCTTCTAAGAACCGGTGCAGGATTGGGGCAATCACCAGCACCAACCCGCCCACCAATACAGCTTCCAAAATCCCCATCCATACCACTGCCCGGTTCCGCACCTGCAGCAATTCCCCGGCAGCCGTCAGAAAGCAGACGCTCAGGCCGGCAGCCCATGCCCCGGTGTGGGTGCGGCATCCCTTGTTTGCCCATTCCACCAGCTTCACCACCACCGCCGTCACCAGAAGCGCCATGGTGTATTTCGCCATTGCCTGCACCGGCACAAACAGCGCCATGCCAAATATACTGAACATAAGGAGCAGCGTCCGGTTCACTTCTTCCATAAAGCAGGCTGCAAAGAACCCGGGCACCAGCGGGTAGCACCCTGCAAACGCCCCTTTGGAAACTGCAATTGCCGCCCCATACAATACCATTTCTTTCCACTTTGCCAAATTCATTTTTTTGCTGTTCATATCCTATCCTCCTTTTCTGCCCGGCTTCCCCAGTTTCTTTGCCGGACGTGCAGGAGTTATTATAAAAAGGTGCGGCTGAAATGTTTGTCAAACCAAAGGCAAGTTTCCAAAAACTTTTAGACAAAAAGCCCCTTAGGACCGCTGCTTATGGCGATTCTAAGGGGCTTATGCTTTTTAAGAAATTCAGGCTGGGGCAAAACCGCCAGGGCGGCAGGTTCCCGGCCATCCCCTGTCCTTACGGGGTTTGGGGCTACTTCCCAGCGTCTTCCTTTTCCTTGTATATCACTTCGTTGGGATAAACAAGCCCTAATTTTGTCTTTGCAACCTGTTCTATGTATTCCTTGGTGTTCACGTACTTCTTATATTCTTCCAGTTCCTTCTGGCGCGACTGCTCCGTTTCCAACTGTGCCTGAAGTTCCTCCTCCTGTGCCTGGTAAGATTGGTTCCTGCCATAAACAGAAACAATCTGGACAGACATGACGCCTACCAGCATCAGTACAATTAAGGAAATGCAGACCATGCTGGACTTATTCTGCTTGCTGCGCCTGCGCATCCTGGTTCTTTCGGCGCTTGACTTACGCGCCCTTTCACGTTTTCCCATTCCGTTGCCCTCACACTTTGCATTTTATACCTTACAGCTTACACACTCCCATTCTAACTGCTTTCCAGATTTTTTTCAATTGTTTTTTGAAAAACCGCAGGACTTTTTTCAGCAGCTTTTTCAGCCGCCCAAACGGGCCTTTCAGCAAACGGGCTGTCCAAACCAGCGGCCTGCTTGCCAAAAACAGCGCCTTTTCCAGCAAAAAAACACTTCCCTTTACCACCCATGCGCTCAGCAGCAGGTTATACGCCAGCATCCCGGCCAGGACACCGCCTATGGCAAATCCCCGGATATACCCGCTGTTCTCCCGGTACAGCATGGCAAACAGGGCAATTGCGCTCCCAGCCCAAAACAGCAGGTCCTCCGCCCCCATGGCCCAGGATTTATGGGGGATTAACCTCCTCATAATGCGGATCAGGTCATAGACCAGAAGAAGGGCCATCCCTGTAAGGAATGAAGCCAGAAGGACGTCTGTTTCCTTTAAAATCTCTGTGCTTACCTGCATTACTTAAACAGCCGCCCAAGGAAAGATTCGCCCTGCTTTGAGGAAGCCTTTACATCAGAATAGGTAAAACTGTCGATTTTCCCTTCGATGTCGATTTCCCCTTTTTCCAGTGTCAGGCGGTTTACGTGAAGGTCGTTCCCTTTTATCATCAGCATCCCCAGTTCTGTTTCTAACAGAATTTCTCCTACATCAAAGGAAAGCACATCTATCACACCATTCAATACCCCGTTTTTCCGGTTGGATATTACAATCTTATGGCTGCCTCCTGCCGCTCGTTCTTCCATACCAAAACCTCCTTCCATTGTTCCAAGACCTATGGATGTCCTTTTTAAATATATGAAGGAGGCGGTGTTTTATGCCTGATTTACAGGTACTTAAATAATTCTTTTGCTTCTTCTTTTTTGCTGGTGTCCTGCACGGCAAGGACTTCCACTTTCACGTTCTTGGTGCCGAACCCAATCTCAATGACGTCCCCTGCTTTCACGTCCTGGGATGCCTTGGCTACCTTCCCATTGACGGATACCCGCCCTGCGTCGCAGGCTTCGTTTGCCACGGTCCTGCGCTTAATCAAGCGGGACACTTTCAGATATTTATCAAGCCTCATATTTTTCTTCCTTCCTATCTTATTTTCTTCCATTCCCTGCCGGCTGCAGCGGGGCATCTGGCTATTTCCCAAAAAAGGGCTGCTGCAAAACAGGAATTTTCTACAACATATGGCGTACACAACCGTTTGTTTCACCATATGTAATAGAATCCCTGTATTTTGCAACAGCCCCTTGGATGGCATAAGCCTGTTATGCGTTAATCAAATCCTTTAAAGCCTTTCCTGCCTTAAACTTAGGCGCCTTAGAAGCAGGGATATTCATTTCCTCGCCGCTCTGGGGGTTCCTGCCGGTCCTTGCTGCGCGCTCGGTCACTTCAAAGGTACCAAACCCAACTAACTGGATTTTCTCCCCTTTTTTCAATTCTTCTGCTACTACATCTGTAAACGCCTTCAATGCCTTTTCTGCATCTTTTTTGGATATTTCTGCTTTCTCAGACATTGCTGCGATTAATTCTGCTTTGTTCATGACAAAATTCCTCCTCTGGATTCTCTCTAAAATTATTGTGGATCTAATCCTATCAAAGTAACTACCCATCAAACATGCTCAGCCTTTATCTATATCCGAAATCACATTCCCGGCAGGCGGTACTGCACCTGCATCTGGCCTCTCAGGAGTCAAATATCCCGCAGCAGGCTACGGGGCATGCCCTGGTTTGTTCTTTCTGCCCCAAAGGGCGGGGTATTTGACTCTCGCGGCATTCGCCAAATGTCCGCGCAAGCGCGGCTGCCTGGCTCATTGCTCGCGGGAATAAAATTACTCTGCCTAGATTACCTACACACATATTTATACTTGTTTTTATATTGTTTGTCAAGAAAAATTCCACATTTACAGGGATTTTGTTCTTTTGCAGGCTGCAGTCCCCTGGATTCCTCTATCCTTACAGCATCTTGTCAATCATTGCAAGCACTTCTTTGCCCAATTTTTCTGATTTTTCATCTGCATCTGCCAAAGAAGAACCTTTCACGCCATAGTAGAATTTTACCTTAGGCTCTGTGCCGGATGGCCTTACGCATACCCAGGCGTCGCCTTCCAAGTCATAGTAAAGCACGTTGGAGGACGGAAGCCCGGTGGGGGTTACGCTGCCAGTTGCCATGTCCTTGATAGCGTCTGTCTTATAATCCCTTGCAGAAACCACTTGGTAGCCGCCGATTTCCTTGGGGGTATCTTCCCGTAAGGTATTCATAATTTCCTGAATCTTCTCTAAGCCTTCGATTCCCTTTAAGGTAATGGCTTTTACATCGTCTTTGTAGTAGCCGTACCGCTCATACATAGCCAGCATAGCGTCCCACAAGGTCATGTCTTTCGTCTTGTAGTAAGCGGCTGCTTCGCAAAGCGCCATGGAAGCCACTACTGCGTCCTTATCCCTTGCGTAAGTCCCGGTCAGGCAGCCATAGCTTTCTTCCATGCCAAAGAGGTAGGTTCCTTTCCCAGTGTTTTCAAATTCCAGAATCTTCTGGCCGATAAACTTAAAGCCAGTCAGCACTTCCACAAGGGCAATGCCATAGTACTTTGCAATGGCGTCCGCCATGTTGGTGGAAACGATGGATTTGATAAACGCACCGTCTTCCGGAAGCCCTTCTTTCTCTTTCCTCTGGCTGATTACGTAATCGCCGATTAAGCAGCCGGACATGTTTCCGGTAAGGCTGTGGTATTCCCCCGTCTTGGAATCTTTCACATATACCCCAAGTCGGTCTGCATCTGGGTCAGTGGCAAGGATTAAGTCTGCGTCCACTTCCTTCCCCAGCTTCAGGCCTAACTGGAATGCTTCTTCGGATTCTGGGTTAGGGTAGCTTACCGTGGGGAATTCCCCGTCCGGGAGCTCCTGTTCCGGCACTACGTGCACATGCTCAAAGCCCAGCTCTTTCAGCACCCGGCGCACCGGGATATTCCCTGTCCCATGCAGGGGGGAATATACGATCTTGATATCCTTTGCTACTGCGTCAATGCAGTCCTGGTGCAGCACAAGGCTTTTAAGCTCTGCAATGTATGCGTCATCAATCTCTTTCCCAATGGTTTCATACAGGCCTGCCTTCTGGGCTTCTGCCTTATCCATGGTTTTTACGGCAGCATAATCCGTTACCTTCTTTACCTCGTCCATAATCCCTTTGTCATGGGGCGGCGTAATCTGGGCGCCGTCTTCCCAGTACACTTTATATCCATTGTATTCTGGAGGGTTGTGGCTTGCCGTAATGTTAATCCCTGCAATGCAGCCTAATTTGCGGACGGCATAGGAAAGCTCCGGCGTGGGCCTTAAAGATTCAAACACATAAGCTTTAATCCCATTTGCTGCAAGGCAAAGCGCTGCTTCGTCAGCAAATTCCGGCGACATCCTGCGGGAGTCAAAAGCAATTGCAACGCCCTTTGCCTGCCCGTTCACGGATGCGATATAATTTGCAAGCCCCTGGGTCGCCTTGCGCACGGTATAGATGTTCATGCGGTTCGTGCCTGCCCCGATTACGCCCCTAAGCCCTGCGGTGCCGAATTCCAGGTCCATATAGAAACGGTCTTCTATCTCTTTCTCATCTGTTGCAATCCCTTTTAACTCTGCCTTGGTAGCTTCGTCAAAATAGGGGTTGTCCAACCACTCCTGATACATTTTTTTGTAGTCCATATTAATCCTCCTCGCTTTCCATTCTCTGGCGTCTTGCCAATAGAACCCATGTATTTTTTATCATGATACCTCTATCATACTTCATGGGGGGGATTTTCTCAACTGTTTTTTCTAAATTCTGTCGCTATAACGCAAAGATTTTATATAATTCTCCATGTATATAAAATCTGGCGTCCCGTCTGCCAAACATGGCAATTTTATTACGGTTTCCTTCATTTTTTCAATCGTCCATTTTCTGCCATACCCAAAACGGTAGCTGTTTGCTTTTATCACTGTTATGAGAAACATTGCATTATATTTGTTCATTTCCCAAAAATCTTTGGCATATAAAATATTCACATCATCTGACGCCCAAAATGGCTCCGCTTGATAAAATGCTTCCCCAACACTTCCGTTATAATTTACTGTAATACAATTTGGCTGCCATACAAAATCTGTTTCAATCTTTTCCCGGACGCCATTATTCTCACAAATTGCCCCTAAAAAATTTGTATTCCCTGGAACTATATCATCCCGGACCAGCCGTTTCCCTTTTGCAAAACGAAACAGGGAATCCATCGTATAGCCTTCCCATTCCGCAATATCAGATATATCAGAAGCAACAAGCCCTGCAGCCCTTGTTGAAATTTGCTTTATTTCAGTTTGCTTAACCCATTCCGGCACTGTATCGGGTACTATCATATTTTTTAATGTCTTATCCGCCTGCCTGCCATAATTAAATCTGTATGCATTTTTTTGTATGCACAGGCAATAAAATAATTTTTCCTGCTTTGCCATAGGCTTCTTTGGCATCAATACCGCTATTTGATGCGCCACATAGCATGGTTCCGGCTGCAAATGGGCCATCAGCACAGACCCTTTCAAGGGAACGGTAATAACCCCTGCAGGATATTTCTTAATGCCCTCACACTCCTCTACCTTTGCGGCGACACCATTATTTTTTTCCTGTGAGCTTACAAAATTAACCCCGTTCTTTTTCACCGCCATATCTGCTAATGCCAATGTCCTAGGATACTCTATTTCAAATAAATCACTCAGTTTCATCTACATCCCCACTCTTTACCAAATATGCCAGATAGTCGTTTACTGTCTGCTGGAAGTCCTCCTGTGTTAACTTTGTGTAATCGGTCTGCATATATGCTTCGCACAGCCATTCATCCTTATGCCCGACGCAATGCCTTGCAGACAAACCGTCAGCAACATCCCTATTCCGATATAAGGTTAACCATTCTTTTTCAATGCTTTTCCAGGTTCCAAAGGCGTCAACCCTTCCTAATTTTTTCCGTTTCACAAACCCGTCATTCTTACAATATCCAAAAAATGTTTCCTGTGTACTGTCATGGGGCACATGCGCTGCCCAGACCATCACGCATACATTTGTCCCGGTTGGGTAAAAAATATCATCCGGCATGGAAAACACGGCCTTCAACGTATTCTTTTTCATCAGCCGCTCCCTGACATCCTTAAATTTTGTGCCGATTGCACAGCTCATTGGGACTACTGCTACGCCAGTCCCGCCCACTGCAAGGACATCCAGCAAATGTTCCACAAATTCCAATTCAACAACATCTTTCTGGGAATAGGGAGGATTCATTAACCCTACATTTATGTTCTTACTTTTTAGTTCCTCTGTGATATCCTTATGGAAGCAATCCCCTTTATAAATGTTGGACTTGCCATCTTTACGGATAATCATATTTGCAACAGCCAATGTATAGAGCCCGTCGTCAAATTCAACCCCATACAGCCCATTTTTACGGATATTTTCTACCTCCTTCGGATTTGTGCCCTGAAACATTTTACTCATAGCAGTTACTAAAAAAGAACCGGAGCCACAACATATGTCAACTACCCTGCTGTTTTTATTGACCCCAGCCAAATCACACATAAATTCTGTCAGATGCTGAGGAGTCAGGACAATTCCCAAGCCACTTCCATCACCGCCAGAATATTTAATAAACTCATGGTAAAATACTCCCAAAGCGTCTACTGTGCTGTCTGCATAATCCATCATTGGCTTAATCTTTAGTTCTAACTGTTCAATATACCAGGTAATGGACCTTGCATGCCCTAAAGGGATTTCAGCAAACTTTGTATTATCCTGAAGGGTATGGAACACTTGCTTTATGTAACTGATTCTGCTGCTTTTAATATCACTGCCTATAAGGACATTTTCTATAGCATTTTGGATGTTCTGCATGACTGACTTATAAGACGTCAGCATGGAATAGCTTTTCAAAAAGTCCTCATCATTTAATGCAATCAATACCCCTGCAATGAAAATCGGTTTATGCGCCTCTGTTACCTTAATTTCCCTTAACGAATTATGCATATCAATTGCAATGTCACGGATTCCGTCCAGCGAATATGCTTTCCGCAGCTTGTTTCCCTTGATTAATTCGATATAATTTTGAGGTTCTAAAATAATATCCCTCGCTTTTTCCAGGGTTGTATAGTTCTCCTGCCCCCGCATCCAGTAAAATGTGTCTACTTTCATGTTTTGGGTTGTTGTCCCACTCACAGCGATGGCTATTACATGGTATCCTTCCTTCAAAAATTTGGCATAATATAGTACACCATCAACGGCAAACATGCTTGGCCTGTCCATAGAAGCACTGCAATGCTTCTTAACAGTATTTTTACACTCAACTACTATAATTATATTGATATCATCATTAAAAGTTATAACATATTCCGGCCTTGCCCTCCCTGTCCCTCCCTGGGAATAATCTGGCAGCGCACATTCCCTGGGTTTTCCGCCTGCCTTCTTAAGCAGCCTTTCCACTTTATCTACACTTGAAACATCACCCTGCGGAAATACATAGCCAAATGGATTTTTACCAATTGTGCATTTCATTTCTTTTAAGGTAAGGCTTTCTGTATATTGCCCAACCGCCATTTCACATCTCTCCTCTATGTAAAATCTTACTGTTGGAAACTTCTTTCTTGAAACTAATAAATTTCTTCTTATTATACCATATATGAAAATACATATCCAGAGGGATTCAAACATTCGTTTGTTTTTAATGGCCGATGAATGCCTTTGGTTCCCTGCACAACAAAACTGGGGCTGCCCCACTAAGCAAAACATATACGAAATATAGTATAGAACGATTTAAACTATTACTCCGGCGGTTAAATATCGCAGAATTTTACGCAGGATAAATTTTCATCTGCAAGGCGGAAGAATGAGTTGTAGCGTGGGCTACAACGATTGATGACAACGTGGCAGATGGAAATTTAGACAAGTAAAAACTGTGATATTTAACCGCCGGAGTAATAACTATATCTTGTATCATTTTTCTTAATGGGACAGCCCCCATATTCCCATGGCATATAGCCACTCACCTTATCGAAAACCTAATCACTGCTTGGAAGCATCACTCCCCGTAGTATCCTTGTTCCCATTACCCGTATTGTTATTCTGGTTGGAATTATTATTGTTATTATTGCTGTTATTATTATTGTTTGTATTATTCTGGTTATTATTTGTATTCGGAGCCGGGGTCTTAGTTGCATTAACCCTGGGGGTTGGCGTTGGGGTCGGTGTTGGTGTTGGGGTGGGGGTGGGGTTCGGGTTGGACGTAGAAATCGTATCATCCGATTCCTTATCCGTAAGTTTAATGGTAAGTTCCGCCGTCTTGGAATTTACCAGCAGGGTCCTTTTCCACTCTGCATAGCCCTCTGCCTTGGCGGTCAGCTTATGGACGCCATAACGCACTTCCACAGGCTTGCTGATATCAACCTGCTGCCCATCCAAAAATACCGTTCCCCCTGCCGGCTCTATCTTAAACTGGATGGTACAGAACTGAGGCCCTTCCCCTTTCAGCTCATTCAGGTCAACCACCGTTTCCTGGTTGGCTGCAACTGTAATTTCCCGGCTGCCGCCGTAGCCGTCGTTTGCCACTGCAAGCAGGTATGTCCCTTCCGCCACCTCAATCCGCATCTGGGGCACGATTTTCATGGAAAGCTGGTTGCCAATGGTAACATAGCCCCCCTGGAACACATCCGTATTTTCCAGAACCACCGTACCGTGGCCGGACTGCACCTGGATGGTGTAAATCTGCCTGTCAATCCCCCGCAGGCAGATCGTGTCCTGGGCGCTGATTTCCGAAAGGGAAATTTTGCTGCTGCCATGGAATGCCGCTACCTTATCGTCAAAAAAATAAGTGCTGCCCCCTACGCTTACAATCTGCTTTTCCATATCCAGCGTGAAATTATGCAGGTCGTCATAGGAAAACCCGTCGCTGGCAACCTGGACATTTGTCAGCGTTTCCCCCCGCCGCTCAACGGACACCAGCTCCCCGGCTGAAATCTGGCTGACTGTCAGGTTATCCCCGTATTTGCCCTTGAAATAAGTTGCGCCGTTATAGGTAAAAGGCTTTTCCCGTGTAGTTTCCCAATCCTGCAGGGTGAGGGTGCTCCGGTCCGGGTCAATGGCCGTCACCACATAAATCTTCCCCTCCTCCTTTAAGATCTCCACTTCCTCTATCCCGCCCTTTTTCTTTCCCGAAAAGGCCTCGCTGCCATCCGTCACCTTGCCTTTTTTCCCGCTGCCGCAGGAACTGAGGAACAGGGCGGACAGAATCATACATAGGATAAACATGAACTTTTTCTTTCGCAATTTCCTTCCTCCTTACCGTGTAATCGGGCATGTTTGGAAAATCCTCCCTGCAGGGCTCTGCAGCGGCCTACTGTTTTGGCTCTGACAGCCCGCTTTTTACCAGATTCAGGAAGCTTTCCCTTGCCTCATTCTGTATAATAAATTTCTCCAGCTTCTCTATGTTCCTGCCGCACACCCACGCCTTGCTGGAATTGAAATAGTGGTTGGCAATCTTCCAGAACTTTTCCGGGTAGGCAAGGAGGATATAAAGCTGGCGCATTTCCTGCCCGCTCAAAGGGCGGGAATGGTGGTAGGCGTCCAGCATATCCATGCCAAGGCCCATATTCCAGTTGTGCTTTTCCAATATTTTCCGCATAAAATTCCCAAGGTCTGACACTTGGATGCCGTAGGATGATTTTTCAAAATTCAGGACGGCAATCCCCTGCCGGGAAAACACCACGTTATGCTGGTTATAATCCCCATGGCAGATACCGAAAATGCTTTCCTTTCCGCTGGCTCCGGCTGCCTTTTCCAGTTCTTCTTTCTGCAGCTTCACCACGGCAAGGGCTTCGCCGTAAAACACCTCAAAGCTCTTTAAAAAGCCCCGCTCAAAATCATTTTTCTTTTTCCGGGATGCAATGAAATTACGCACCTTTTTCAGTTCCCTTGTATGCCGCTCATTTTCCTCTAAAAAGGTATGCCCCTCCGTGCGGAGGTATTCAGGCAGTTCCTCAGGGAATTCCCTCAGGCTATTATGTATATCGGCCAATTGGCGGATTGCCTTTAAAATATCGTCCCGGCTCTTGGTGTCGCATTCCCGGCCCTCATACCAGTCCCGGACCATATACACCGTCCCGTCCACATCCCGGGCAACAGTCCTGTCCTCCTTGGTCTTTACAATACAGTCAATCCGTCCTTGTCCACGTTTCTTTAAAAACTCCAGCAGGCCGCAGAGGAAATCCGCCCTTCCTTCGGAACCCCTGTATTCCTTTAAAATTTTCAAACCTTTGTCTGTGTCGCAAATCAGCGCCCCTCTCCCCTTGGCTGTCTGCTTTACTTCAAAAGGATATTGTTCCAAAATCAAATTTTCTCGATTATACACATAAACCCCTCCACCATGATAATCACAGGCTTATTTCCTGTGTCCTTTTATCATATGTGAGGGGAATCCATTCTATGCAGGTTTTCCATGCTTTTTCATGTTTTTCCATGTTTTCACAAATATTACTCCGGCGGTTAAATGTCGACGAATTTTACGTAGAATAAATTTCCATCTGCAAGGCGGAAGAAGGAGGCGTAGCGGGGCTACGTCAACGGATGACAACGCAGCAAATGGAAATTTAGGCAAGTAAAAACGCCGATATTTAACCGCCGGAGTAATATCTTCCTGTGCCCTGCTGCTTTGGGGCAGCGCCTGTTTCCCCAGCCAATGCCAGCCGCAGCAAAACCTCCCTGGTATTGTCCTCCGGGAACTCCAGCACATGGCTTAAGAGCCGGTCCAGGGTATCTCCCAGCCCCTTGCCCTGCTCCATTCCCAACTGGATTAAATCTTTGCCGTTCACCGCCAAATCCTTCAGGCCAAGGCACTGTTTTTGTTCTAAAATTTCCTGGTAAATCTTTTTGTACCCAGCGAGGTATGCCAGCTTTTCTTCCCGTTTATACTGGTTTTTCGCCATGGTATCTGCATATTTCACTTCAAAAAGGGCTGGGTACTGCTCCGGCCCTGCCTGATGGACCGCCCTGCGGACGGAAGCTTCCTCCAGCTTTGGCCGATGGTCGTGCCACCGGATTAAGGCAGTTACCTTCCCTATGGTATTGTTGTCAAATTTCAGCCTTTGCAAAATCTCCCTTGCCATCTGCGCCCCACGCTCCGGGTGGCCATAAAAATGGTAAATGCCTTCCCCGTCCACTGATTTGCACACTGGCTTTGCCACATCATGCAAAAGCATGGTAAGGCGCAGCACCTTATCTGGCCTGACATACCCAAGGGCCGCTATGGTATGGTCGCCTACATTATAGCAATGGTGAAGGTTATTTTGGGGCGTTGCCATCATCCTGTCAAATTCCGGGAGGAATACCTTTGTCATGCCTGTTTCATACAGGGTGCGCAGTTCCTCCGGGTGGCCGGAAACCAGGAGCTTTACCAATTCTGTCTGTATCCGCTCCTCGCTGATATCGGCAAGGTTCCCTGCAAGGGCAGGGATTACTTCTTTGGTGCGCCCTTCTATGGAAAAGCCAAGCTGCGCGGAAAAACGGACAGCCCGCATCAAGCGCAGGGCATCCTCCGTAAAACGCTCTACGGGGTCGCCCACACACTGGATTTTCTTGTCTTCCAGGTCCCTGGCTCCGCCAAACGCGTCCACCAGGCCTTTTTTGTCATTGTATGCCATAGCGTTGATGGTAAAGTCCCTGCGTTTTAAATCCTCCAGCAGGTCGGAAGTAAAAAGCACCTCCTTTGGATGCCTTTTATCCTCATATTCCCCATCAATCCGGTAGGTAGTCACTTCAAAGCCCTCATGGCCTATCAGCACGGTGACTGTCCCATGTTTAATTCCTGTGTCCACTGTTACCGGGAAAAGCTCCTTGACCTGCCATGGGGATGCCGACGTTGTGATGTCCCAGTCTTCCGGCTTGCGGCCTAACATAGAATCCCGCACGCAGCCGCCTACCGCATATGCCTCGAATCCGGCTTCTTCCAGGGTGTCTATGATGCATTTCACTTTTCCAGGTAACTGTATTGCCATTGTATACTCCTATTTATATGCCTCTGCTTTGATGAATGATCCCTATTTGCACAATTCTGCCACTACTTGGTTAATGACTTTCCCGTCGGCTTTTCCCTTTAACTCTGCCATAACGGCTTTCATAACCTGTCCTTTATTTTTCGTGGCAACTATTTCTGCAAATTTTTCTGTAATATAAGCCTGTACCTCATCCTGGGACATCAAGGCAGGTGCATATTCCTGGATCACGTCATGGCGGAGCTGGTACTCTGCCAGCAAATCCGTCCGTTCCGGCGGGCAGGTATCAAGCTGTTCCTTTGCCGTTTTCAGTTCCTTTAAAATAACCCTGTCCACTAATGTTTCCGGGATATTGTCCCGGCAGCCTTCGTCAATAGCCGCTTTCTTTACAGCGGAAACCAATGCGGAAATGGCGTCCTTCCTGCCCTTATCCTTTGCCTTCATTGCTGCAACCATGTCGCTCTGTAATGTCTTTATTTCCATAACGGTATCCATTCCTTTCATTCAGGCACAAACTGTAGGAAAAGCCGTGCCTTCCCATTGCTGTTTTCTTTAAAGCTCCCATGCCCTTCTTCTGGCAGCGCCATTACAGCACCCGCCGTACTGTAATAATCGGGCGGTATGTAGCATTGTCATAGGCCACAATGCCATAAGCGGTCCCCTTTGCATGGACAATCTGCCCATTCCCCATATAAATAGCCACGTGGCCGGCATAGCAAATCAAATCCCCTGCCTGCGCATTGGCGTAGCTTACTTCCTTCCCGACGGAACGCTGTGAGTAGGAATAGCTTGGGATGTTGATTCCAAAATGGGCATATACATAGCTGGTAAAGCCGCTGCAGTCAGCCCCGGTATTGGGGTCTTTCCCACCCCAGACATAAGGGTTGCCTACAAAATTCATAGCATAATTCACAACGGAACTGCCGCTTACCCCTGTGCTGTAGCCCGGATTTTTGTCCCCGCCGCCACCAGTACTGTCTGCATTGGAAGAACTTCCGCTGTTGCTGCCTATGCCAGAAGAACTTCCGCTGTTGCTGCCTATGCCAGAAGAACTTCCGCTATTGCTGCCTGTGCCAGAACTGTTCCCGGAATTATTGCTTGCCCGCATTGCTGCTTCGGCAGCCGCTGCCGCACGCTCCCGTTCCTGCCGTTCCCGTTCTTCCCGCTCCCGGCGTTCCCGTTCAATCCGTTCATTTTCCTGGGCAATAATCGTATTTTGGGCATTGATGGTATCCTGATATTTTGCAGCCAGCGCCCTGGCTTCTTCCAGCTTATTCTGGAAGTTGCCCACCTCATTCTTTTTCTGGGCGATTGTAGTTTCAAAATTTTCCCGGGCAACCTGATATTCCTGCTGCTTGGCTTCCAAAGCCAGGATATATTCTTCCTGCTGCTGTTCCAATGCCGCCACCTGGTTTTTCGTATCCTGATACTCTGTCAGCAGATTCCTGTCATATTCATAAACCTCATTGACATATTCCACCCGGTTTAGCAAATCGGCAATGCTGCCAGATTCCAGCAGGCTTGTCAGCATTGCGGAGTCGCCTTTTTCATACATGAAGCGGATACGCAGCTTCATGGCCTCATACTGGTTCTTCTCATCTTCCTTGGCCTGTTCCAAATCTGCCTTTGTCTGTTCCAGCTCGTCCTGCTTGATTGACAGTTCTTCTTCCAGCGTGGACAGTTCTATCATAACGTTCACCAGTTCCGCATCTAGTTCATTGATTTCGCCCCGGAGCTGTTCCTGCTGTTCCTGTATATTATTAATTTCACCTTGCTTTGACTTTAAGCTCTGTTCCGCTTCCTTCTTTTTCTGCTCTGCTTCCGATTTCTTGTCCGCCATGGCTACGGTAAACTGGGAAAAGCCCATGGCAACGACGAGCAATGCCGCTACTAATTTTTTTGACTTCATGTATATTTCCTCCCTGGATGGATTTTCTATGTCCAATTCTTCTATGTCCAATATCTTCTATGCCCAATGCATGGTTTGCTTTTGCCTGTTAAACCTTGTACACAGTGATTATAACATTATCTTGGCTGGATGGCAACTAGGGAATGGGGGGATTTTTTGGGGAAAAATTGGGGGATAGGGAGAAAAGGAGGGAACTTTTGGTGACTGGCAGAGGTGAAGAATCAGGGAGGGGCAGGCCGCCCGGAATTGCCGCCGCCCCTCACCCCTTTACCCAACGGTCTTAATGATTAAGATTTTATCTCCTCCTTTAATCTGTTCCGATGGAAGCTGGTTTGTTTTCACAATCTCAGAAATCGTCGTATAATTTTCCTTCGCTATATTCCAAAGCTTATCGCCCTCTTTGGCTATATAGCCGATAATGCCCGGGCTCTCCTGCAGTTCTTCCATATTAAATGGTTCCTGCTCCACCTCGGTAATCTTCTGCACGTTCTGCTGCTCAAATACAATGCAGTTTAAGTTCAGCACAGCTTTTACCTCCACCTGGCTGCTGTCTGCCATAACGGTGGTTAGCTGGTCGATGCCGGCCTGCAGATGGTAGCGGCAGGAAGCATTGATCCCGGGCACTTCAATCAGGTAGTGGAACGGCAGCACATCCTTCACAGAAGCTACCGGCATCCGGTCATCTGCTGTCACATAAAGGATGTTTACCTGCAAAATTCCTTCCGCCTGTATCCCGCCTTCCACAATTTCCGTCTGCTCTACCACCACATTCCCTTCGCTGGCGCAGATTTGCAGGATGGGTTCCTGGTTCTGGTCCAAGGCCATTTTTTCTACCACCTTGCATTTGGAAGCATTGTGCAGGAGAAGCTTTTCAAAGACTGCCTCCTGGTATACCGGGGTCAATTTTTCATTGACGGCATACAAGTCCGCCACGATACGGTCTTCCTCCTCGGTAAATGCCTGTATTTCCAAATCCAGCACCAGTTCCAGGTGCAGCATCCGCTCCTCCCCATCGTAGTCGGGCTTTGCCTCTAACTCTACCCCTGCAATATCATAGGAAACGTCGCAGACCATGTCGTCGTTGCAGCCATTGCAGTCCACTGCCCCGGAAAATGGCAGGGCGGTTTCCATCCACTGCAGATGTTCGTCTTCCTCCTCCCCTTCATACAGCACAAATGCAAGGGCTTCCCCCTTGATGCCAAGCTGGCCGTCCATCATGCGCATTTCCACGCCCCGAAGCTGCACGCTTTTCCAAAGAATTTGGCGGATATTGGGCTTGTTGGAGGGCAGGAGGATTTCTTCCTTAAACCGCCATGTATCCTTTTTTGCCAAAAAAAGCTGCATAGCCGCCAAATTTTCTTCCAGCACCTGTATGCCGCCTTCCCGCTCCGCCCCTGTGAGGATGTCTTCATCGTAAATCTCATCAATCCCTGCTTTCAGCACTACCAGCGCCTTCACGCTGAGCTTTCTGGAATTGATAATCCCAATGGACAAATCCTCCATTTCCCACTTCACTTTCGCCGTGTCGTACTCGTTGGCGCCATCAATGGCAAGGCTTTCCTGAAAGGGGAGTTCCCCGTTCATGCTGCTGATTTTCCCCTCCTCCTGGTCGCTTCGGTACAACAGGGAAAATTTCAGCACCCCTTTCAGCCACACATGGTCCTGGGTAATGGTGGCTTCGTCCACCCGGATTTCCCCTTTGTCCAAAATAATGCGGATTAAGTCCGGCTTGGTATCGGGCACATTAAAATCATCATCCAATGTAATCTGGGTCACAGCTTTTCCCTTTTCCCGGTTCATATGTATATATTTTTTCGATAATTCCAAAATAAAAACACTCCAATCCTGAATATTTGTACATTTTATTCCGAATGGGAGCGTTTTATTCATTTTCCTTTGTTTAACACAATTTCATCCTGATATCCCTTGTCAGCACATCTGTGTAGCTGAAGGAAAGTAACTGCGGTGGATTCTTCTCATTGTCATCATCTACCAAAATGGTAAAAACCGATGGGTATGCCCCTTTGATAACTCCTTCCTGAATGTCAACCCTGTTGCGGCCCCTGTCCAACTGGATCATGACTTTGTTGCCTAACTGCCCTGATACAGATGCACGGACTTTGTTAATATCTGCCTGCTGTACTGCCATTCTTTCCACCTCTATTCTGTTTATTGCCGCAGGCACCTGCCGGCTTTCCGGCAAATGCTGCAAAGCCCCAGCAGGACACGCCTTGCGGCAAGCCTGCTGAATTGTCTGTTCCCCCTACATCCACACCTTGGTTCCAGTTCTGCTGTAGGAAGCATTTTTTATAACATACTTTAGTATACCACCATGTTAAAAAATTGTCAAAACAATCTGGATGGCAAATTTTGACAGCTGGAAAATGGGGCTGTTGCACTAACGTAAATTACAATGCAAGACCTTTTGAGCAAGTAACTATAAAAGTGCTGGTGAAGCTCACACTGCAAACTGGCTGTTATAAAGCTCTGAATAAAACCCTTTGTTCTCCAGCAGTTCCCCGTGGCTGCCCTGCTCCAAAATATGCCCATCCTTCATCACAAGGATAATATCCGCTTCCTGGATGGTGGACAGGCGGTGTGCTACAATAAAGCTGGTCCGCCCCTTCATCATTTTTGCAAAGGCATTCTGTATTTTCATCTCCGTCCTTGTATCAATGGAGGAGGTTGCTTCATCCAAAATCAGCATAGGCGGCAGGCAGAGCATAACCCTTGCAATGCACAGAAGCTGTTTCTGCCCTGCGGACAGGCTGCCCCCTTCCTCCCCTATTACCGTGTCGTACCCTTTCGGCAGCCGCTTGATAAAGCTGTGGGCATGGGCGGATTTTGACGCTTCTATCAGTTCTTCTTCCGTGGCGTCCGGTTTGCCCATAACCAAATTTTCCCGGATGGTCCCTGCTTTCAGCCAGGTTTCCTGCAATACCATCCCATAGCTTTCCCTAAGGCTCCTTCTGGTGGCTTTACGGATATCCATGCCTTCCACCTGGATGCTGCCCCGGTCCACATCGTAAAACCGCATCAGCAGGTTAATGATGGTTGTTTTCCCACACCCGGTAGGGCCTACAATGGCTACCCGCTGGCCGGGCTTCACCTGCAGGTTAAAATCCTCAATCAGCTTCTGTTCCGGTGCATAGGAAAAAGAAACATGGGAAAGGCCTACATTTCCCTTTACATTTGCCAGGACCTCCACATCCTCCGGTTCCGGCGCCTGGGGTTCTTCTTCAATCAGGCGGAAGATCCGCTCCGCACAGGCCAATGCATTCTGGAGCTCCGTCACCACCCCGGAAATCTCATTAAAAGGCTTTGTATACTGGTTCGCATAGCTTAAAAAACAAGAAAGCTGCCCCACTGTCAGACCCCCGCCCATGGCGGAAAAGGCCCCTGCAAGGCCAACCCCCGTATACACAAGGCTGTTGACAAAGCGGGTACAGGGATTCGTCAGGGAAGAAAAAAAGGTTGCCTGCAAAGACGCTTTTTCCAGCCTTCCGTTGATTTCATCAAAGGCATCCAGCACATCCCCCTCTTTGGAAAATGCCTGCACGACTTTCTGGTTTTCAATCATTTCATTAATTAATGCGGTCTGCTCCCCCCGGGTAGTAGACTGGAGCATAAACATGGAAAATGTCCGTTTTGCAATAAAGCTTGCCACAAACAGGGAAACCGGCGTTATCAGCACCACCACCAGGGTAATCTTAATGTTGATGCTAAGCATAAACAGCAAAGTCCCTAAAATCGTCACCACTCCTGTAAATAATTGGGAAAAGCCCATCAGGAGCCCGTCTGCGAACTGGTCCACGTCTGCAACCACCCGGCTCACCAGTTCCCCATGGGAGTGGCCGTCAATAAATTTAAGCGGGAGTATCTCTATTTTGGCAAACGCCTCCCTGCGGATATCCTGGATCACTTCATAAGTAATTTTATTGTTGCACACATTCATCAGCCATTGTGCCAGCGCCGTCAGCCCAATAATGACCCCGATTTTCCCAAGGAGCCGGAAAATCACAAGGAAATCTACCTGCCCCGGGCCCACAATATGGTCCACTACCTGCCCCGTCACCACCGGGACATAGAGGGTGGACACTACCGTTGCCACTGCAAATGCCAAGGACAATGCCAGAAAAATTTTGTAGTTTTCAATATACTGCAAGACCTTTTTCAGGGTCTTTGCCTGCTGCTTATTATTTTTTTGCCCCTTCATAAACGCTACCATTCCTTTCACTTTAGGCCTGCCATTCCAGTTGTGCCCATTGGCCCTTGTCACGCTTTTTTATATTGGGATTCATAGATTTCCCGGTAGACCCCGCAGGTTTCCAGCAAGCCGCTGTGGGTGCCAATCCCTGCGATTTCCCCATCCTCCAGCACAATAATTTTGTCAGCGTGCTGGATGGAAGAAGTCCGCTGGGACACAATAAATACCGCCCGGTTCCCGTCCATCCCCTGGATGGCCTTGCGCAGCCTTGCGTCGGTGGCGTAGTCAAGGGCGGAAGCGCTGTCGTCTAAAATCAGGATTTGCGGCCTCCGCACTAAGGCGCGGGCAATTGTCAGCCGCTGCCGCTGCCCGCCGGAGAAGTTCTTGCCGCCTTGCTCCACAAAGGCTTCCAGCTTCCCTTCTTTCCCGTCCACTACCTCTTTTGCCTGTGCAATTTCCAGCGCGCCATACAGTTCTTCTTCCGTGGCCCCCTCCTTGCCCCAGCAGAGGTTTTCCCGGATGGTGCCTTGGAACAGGACGGCTTTCTGCATGACAATCCCTACTTTCTGCCGCAGTTCCTCTAAGGGATAATCCTTCACATTCCGGCCGTCTATCCGCACTTCCCCGCTGGTAGCGTCATAAAACCTTGGGATTAAGTGCACCAGCGACGTTTTGCCGGAACCGGTGCCACCGATAATGCCCACTGTTTCCCCCGGCATAACGGAAAAATCAATATCGGAAAGGCTCTCCCCGCCTGCCCCCTGGTAAGTTAAGCCCACATGGGAAAATTGGACAACAGGAGATTCCCCGCCATAATTTTTCTCTGGATTGGATATATTGGCTGCCCTGTTATCTTTCGGCATACTGCTTTTCATTTCCAAAATGGACTGCACCCGGTTCCCGCAGGCAACTGCCTTGGTGATTGTCACAATCAGGTTGGCAAGCTTAATCAGCTCCACCAGGATCTGGGACATATAATTCACAAGGGCTACCACTTCCCCTTGTGTCAGCGCCCCGGTGTCTACCTGGACTGCCCCGGTATACAGCAGGAATACCGTCGCCCCGTTGATAATGACATACGTCACCGGGTTCATGACCGCGCTAATCCTGCCCACACGGTTCTGCATAAATGTCAGGCTTTCCAGGCTCTCCTCAAACCTGCTTTTTTCTTCCTCCTCCTTATGGAACGCACGGATTACCCTTGCCCCGGCAAGGTTTTCCCTTGTAATGCCAAGCACCCTGTCCAGGCGTTCCTGCACCTTGCGGTACATAGGGATGCTGACTGCCATCACGCCGAATACCACAAGGGACAGCAACGGGATCGTCACCACAAAAATCATGGCAGATTTAAAATCAATGGTAAACGCCATCACCATCGCCCCAAACACAATAAAGGGGGAGCGCAGGAACAGGCGCAGCACCATGTTAACCCCGGACTGGGCCTGGTTGATGTCGCTTGTCAGCCGGGTAATCAGCGTTGCCGTCCCGGCCTTGTCGATTTCCGAAAAGGAAAATGTCTGGATATGGGCAAACAGCTCATGCCGCACCCGGCTCCCGAACCCTACTGCCGCCTTTGCCGCAAAATACTGGGCTGTCACGGAGCACAAAAGCCCAATCAGCCCCAAAGCTACCATGACAAGGCACATCCGCAGGATGTAGCCGCTGTCCCTTTTTGCAATCCCCACGTCGATAATGGCTGTTACTACCAGCGGCACAATCAGCTCAAAAGAAGCTTCCAGCATTTTAAATAAGGGGGCGAGTATGCTTTCTTTTTTAAAGTCTTTTAAATACACCAGTAATTTTTTCATAGCCTTCCCTCCCTAGGATCCGCCTGAACGTAATTGCTGCCGCCTATCCTGCTGCTGGGTTTGGAAACGGCTTTTCTTTTCAGGCCTGCCCTATTTCATAATTCTTCCACCTATTCTACCACAATCTTTTTCTGCTTGCAATTCAGGCTTTCTATGTAAACTGTGTATTTGTTGTAAGAACTATACATGGAATTCTGGGAATCAAGGGGCTGTCGCACTAATATAGTTACTTGTTCAAAAGGTCTTGCCGCTTATGCGGCAAAGACCTTTTGAACAAATTTATGTATTGTAATTTACGTTAGTGCGACAGCCCCGACCTGGCTTGTCCTTTCCGCCCCAAGGGGCGGGGTATTTACACCCGCAAGGCACCCTAATTGTGGTAGTTAATCCGCTCCACTAAGGATTCCTTCCGCAAGTTCCTGCTGAGGAAATAAGACAGCAGCCCCTGCAGCGCCACAACCGCCCCTGCCATCAGGGCAATTTCAAGCATTGGCACATGGTACTGGTTCATCCCGTAAATCCCACTTTTCTTGGCATACTGGAACAAAGCATAGCCCAAGGGGCACCCAACTGCCAGGGATACGGCCACTGACCCGGCGGAAAAAAGGATGCCTTCCAATTGGAGCATCTGGTTTAACTGCCGGTTTGACATCCCAACTGCCTGCAGGACGCCAAGCTCCCGTTTTCTGGTGACAGTGCCTGTGATAATGGTATTTGCCATATTCAAAAACCCAATCAGGCCCACAATCCCAATAAATGCATAGGTTCCCACCCGCATTACCCTTGTCTGGAATTTTGCCTGTGAAAGCGCATTGCCATAGGTTGCCACCTGAACATGGGGCATATCGGCAGCCAATTCCCGGATCTGCGCTTCTACCTGCTGCTTTGCCTGTTCTTCACAGCCGACCCAGAGGGCTGTTTCAAATTCCCCCTCCGCATCCATCTTTTCCCAGGTGTCCTCCGTAATGGCCCACATAGACGGGGCATGGCCGAAAGCCCCCACAAGCTCTGCGGTAAAAGGCAGCGCTTCCCCACCGGGGGTTTGCACTTCCATCTTGATATCCTCACCCAATGCATACCCATACTGATCCAGAAAATGGGAATAGCCAAACAAAATCCCGTCCTCCTCCGCCACCTGATCATAATCCACCGTCCCAAGGACGCCTGAAATGCCATAAAGCTCAAATTCTTCCCGGTCCAGCACACATACCGATACCATGGAGCCCCCTTCCTCCAATGGAACTCCTTCTTCATCCAGCCTGTTTCCCCCTTTTATTGCTGGGAATACAACCCGTTTCCAGACCTTGGTGACGCCCGGGATGCTTTCTAATTTTTCCTGGGTTTCCTTCCCCAGGGGGTTTTTCTTCTGGATTTCATCTAAATTATTCTCCGGGTATGCCTTGTCTGCCAGGGAATAGTCCAAGTCCAAAAGGAACTGCCCATATTCCACCTGCGCCCGTGCTTCAAATGCAACGTCAATATTCCCGGCAATATTGGAAAGGATCACAAACAGGACACAGGAAAGCCCCATGGTAAAAATAGTTGCAAGGGTGCGTTTCCGGTTCGCCTGTAAGCTTGCGCACGTCATCCCAAATACGGTGAGGTTCTTTTTGCCCTTGCGGACAGCCCTTCCGGCTTTGGTATTTTCCTGATAACGGACGGCTTCCACCGGAGATATGGATGCCACAAGGCGCATGGGCTTTTTCAGCGCCAGCCATACGGTAAACCATGCAATCAGGGCAGCAAGGAGCAGCACTGGCACAGATATTACATTGACACGTACAAAATCTACATCCTGGAAGGCTTTTAAGCCCCCAGACACCAGCTGCCCAAACAGCACTACGGCTGCCACAGACCCAACGGCAAGGCCAGCGGGGATGCCGATGGCAGCCATAGCCATCCCTTCCCGGAATATCAGCTTTTTTAGCTGCTTTTTCGTTGCGCCTAACGCTCTTATTTTCCCATATTCCTGAATTTTCTGCACAATCCCTACTTGGAAAATATTGTAGACCACCACAACGGAAACTAAAATGACAATCAGAGAAATCCCCATACAGGCCGCCACTGTTTCCGTCCCCGGGTCATATGCCCACATCAGGTAAGAGTAGTTCTCCAAAACATTACGTTCCTCTATCCCGCAGAGGGCGCCCAGTTCTTTCAGCACTTCTTTCCCAATGTCCCCATTGATTTCCACAGATTCATTCAGGCGGAAATTCACGGTATAGCTGCGCTGCCCTTCCGGGAACAGGCTTCCATAAAACTCCTCCGACACATAGCCTTGGAAAGATTTCTGGAAACCGCTGGCTTCACTGCTCTTTATCAGCCCGCAGACGGTAAATTCCTGTTCCGTAAATTTACTTTCCAAATCCCTGCGGATGGATAAAGTAACAGAATCCCCAAGCTTTGCTTCTGAAAGCCCTGCAATTTCCAGAAATTCCTTAGAAGCAGCCAGTTCATGCCCTGCCCTGGGCAGCCTGCCTTCCGCCAGGGAATCTGGAACGTTCATATTTTCTGCTGCCTGCGGGTCCATCCAAAGAAGCCCCAGCTTTCCCCCTTCCCCTTCTGCTTCTGCTGCCATGGCCATCCTGCCTACAGCAATGAATTCACTGCGTTTTGTTATCGTTTCGTATTGTCCCTCTGTGACGGAATGGAACTGCCCACAGAAATTCCCGGAGATTTTCCCTGCGTTCGCGCGGTTGTGGGACACCATCCCATAGCCAAACTCTGCAATCACCGTCAGCAGGAACGTACTTAAAAAGATAGACAGGGCAACCAAAATGCTTCTGGTGCGGTTCTGCCTGATATTGCTGGCTGCCAGCTTTGTAATGGTTTTCATCCCTGTTCCACCACCTTCCCATCCTCAATAGACAAAATCCGGTCTGCAATCTGGGCAATGTCCTCGTCATGGGTAATCATCACAACCGTCTGCCCATATTTCTGAGAAGAAGCTTTCAGCAGCGTCACCACCTCATCGCTGGTCTTGGAATCCAGGTTCCCGGTCGGCTCGTCTGCAAGGATTATAGCCGGCCGGGAAGCCAATGCCCTTGCAATGGCAACCCGCTGCTGCTGGCCGCCGGAAAGGGTATTAGGCAGGTTATGGATTTTATGCTCCATCCCAAGGGTTTTTATAATGTCTTCTGCAAAGCCCGCATCGGCTTCCCTGCCGTCCAGCCCAATGGGAAGCACAATGTTTTCCCAGACATTGACGCTGGACACTAGGTTAAATGCCTGGAACACAAACCCGATATTCCTTCTGCGGAATACGGCCAGTTCTTCTTCCTTCATGGAGAAAATATCCTTGCCCTTCACCCATACCTTGCCGCTGGTAGGGTAATCCAAGCCCCCCAACAGGTGCAGCAGCGTGCTTTTGCCGGAACCTGATTTCCCCACTATGGCAGTAAATTCCCCCTGCTTGATGGCAATGTCGGCGCTCCGGACAGCGCGGACTTCATTTTCCCCTTTCCCGTAATATTTGCATAAATTTTCTGTCTTTAAAATTGTTTCCATATATGCCCTCCATCTGCTTTTGCTGTTTTTCCGTTTCTAATTTTTATCATACTACCTGATTCTTTCAGTTTGCTTTCAAAACAGCGAAAGAAGCCTTACAGTTTTGTAAGGCTTCTGCAGTATGCTCATATGCGGATTTGCAATAACAATATATGGTATGAGCGTAGCACCAAAGGTGCTTTTGACACCCTAATCCTATAAAATTAAGAAAGGGGAAGCTGCACCACAAAGGTGCTCCCCCGCCTGTTCCCATGGCAGCGGGAATTGACGGTAACGGTCCCGCCATGGTTCCCAATAATTTCCCGTGTCAGGTAAAGCCCTACCCCAGAGCCTTCCGCCTGCCCTACCTCTGTTCCCGCGCCCCGGTAGAACCGCTTGAAAATTTTATGGTATTCCTCCTTGGGGATCCCAATGCCCTGGTCGCTGATTTCAATCCGCAGGAAATGGATGTATGCCGCCATCCGTATGGAAATCACGGTCTGGCTCCCGCTGTATTTGATCGCGTTTTCCAAAAGGTTGATAAAGGCTTCGCAGACCCATTTTACATCATGGGGGATAAGGAAGCCGGGCGGCTCCTCCCCTTCCTCAAGCTCTATGGAAATCTGCTTTTCTTCTGCCTTCAAGTACACCCGGTTGATGGCGGATATAAGGGTTTCCAGTATATCCGCAGGCTCTTTCTTAATCTGTATCATGCCGGTTTCCATCCGGGAAATATTTACCAGGGCTCCGGCCATTGCTTCTAAGCCTTCCAACTGCCTTCTGCACTGCTCCCGGAATTCCTCCTGCTCCTTGGGGCTTAAATCTTCCTGCGCCAAAATTTCAAAACAGGCTTTCAGGCCTGCCACCGGGGTTTTTAGCTGATGGGAAATGTCTGTCACCAAAGACTTTGTGCCTTCTTTTTCTGCTTCCAGCCTTCGCTGGCCTACAGCCATCCTTTCCCCCAGCAGCTCCAACTGGCTCCAGACCTGCCCCATCTCTCCGCCGCCGGGGCAGCTCCTGCCGCCCTTCAGCGTATAATCATTGTTCTGGAACTGTTCCAGTATGCTTCCCAGTTCCTGCAGCTCCTGCCGCCTTTTTCTGGCTGACATCCTGTACAAGCACAACAATGCCAAAACATATAAAGCAAATGCCAAAAGGGACAGAAGTGATATTTGTAAGATATCACGCCGAAGGCCCAAGCTATACCAGTTAGCCTTGGGCTTTAAGTAGCCGTAGGATTCCAGCAGCTTTTCCCCACGTTCCCCGGCAGGGCCTTCCGCGCCTTTCAGCAAGGCTATGGCTGCGGCAAGGCTGTCTTCGCCTTGCCCCTCTGCCATTACGGATAAGATTTGGATTTTCTCTTTGTAATTGCGCACTTGCATATGGATGGACACGGAGCCTGCCAGTATTATGGCGATGAAGCCTGCTGTTATCAGGCAGATAAGGGTTCTGTATTTTTTCATGCTTGCCCCCCTAAACCGGGATTTCCCAACATTCAGGAATCTCACCATCACATGCCCCGGCACTCCTTATCCCACAAATACCCCATCCCCCTGACATTTTTAATGTATTCTGGCTGGGAACTGTCCGGTTCAATTTTCTCCCGGAGCCGCCGGATATTCACCGCAATGGTATTTTCGTCCACAAAATCCCCCTCTGCATCAAAAAGCTGCGCTAATAGCTGTTTTTTCGATAAAATCTGCTTTGGGTGCTGCATAAAAACCTGCAGCATTTTCCATTCATTTTTCGTCAGGGAAATCTCCTTTCCTGAAACAAGCGCCCGCATTTCTTTTACATAAAAGCAAATGTTCCCAGATTCCAGCCGTTCCCCAGCGGAATTTTTCTGTTTCCTGAAATAAGCGGAAACCTTCAGCATCAGCACCGACAGGCTAAAGGGCTTCGTGATATAATCGTCCCCGCCTGCTTCATAGCCCATCACCTGGTCAATTTCCTGGTCCAGGGCAGTGAGGAAAATAATGTGCAGGCTGCTTCCCTCCCGGATTCTGCGGACAAAATCCAGCCCGCTCCCATCCGGCAGGGCCACATCGCAAATCATAAGCTGGAACTCCTCTCTGCAAAAAGCTGCTTCCGCTTCCGCCACGGTGCGGCAGGGGACTACGGAATAGCCTTCTTTCTGCAGCTTGAAGGAAATCCCTTTGTTAATGCTTTCATCATCTTCCAGCAACAGTATTTGTTCCAAAATCCAGTACCTTCTTTTCTATTTATTTGGATTAGGGTGCCAAAAGCACCTTTGGTGCTACGCTCATACCATATATTGTTATTGCAAATCCATTTGCACATCAATATATGGGATAGAGCGGGTGCGCCGCACCCTTTTGGCACCCTAATCTTATTTGGGTAAACCAGGCTTCAAACACGCCCTGCGCGTTCCAGCCGTTTGGTTAAAATAGCCGCCACTACGCCAACTGCAATCCCGGCTATGGTACCTGACAGGAGCAGCACCGGCAGGTAATAGAGAAGCTTTGCATTTTCCACTACCAGCATAGCCACCAGAATCTGCCCGATATTATGGGAAACCCCTCCAAGGACGCTGACGCCTGTAACGGAAAAAAGCTTCCATTTTTTCATGGCCGCCATCACAAGCAGGCTTAACATTCCCCCAGCCAGGCTATATACCATGTTGGCAGGGTTCCCAAAAGTAAAACCCGCCAGAAAAATACGGATGGCAGAAAGCACAAAGGCTTCTTTGGCCCCTATGGTATAAAGGGCAACTATTACTACTAAATTTGCCAGCCCAAGCTTTACTCCCGGTATTCCAATAGTAATTGGGATCAGGGATTCAATATACGAAAATACAAATGCAAGGGCTGTCAGCATCCCCATATACGCCGCTTTTTTCGCCATAGTCCCTCCTATTGGCAGGGGCGCTCCCCCTCCCGCAGTATTACAGCAAATTTCCCATTCCAAAACCCATGCCTGCTGTTGCATTAATTGGTGCTCCCGTCAATCTCCGGCTCCCCGCCGTTTTCAATTTCCACCACAACCTTATTCGGCAGGCAGACCAGGCTTTCCCCCTGGCGGCTCACCGGACGCTGGTCCACGCATATTTTATCCGGGCAGGAGGCTTTTGTGATATCTGCCTGCCCGTCCTTAATTTCCAATAAATTATAGCCCCCGTCCCCTGCAGGTATCTTGACGGCGCGCCCCTCTCCCAGAGGGTAACGCCCCTGTTCCTTCCCATTTATATATACCACCGCTTCCGCCCCCTTGGCAGTCCCAGCGGAATACAGGGCAATCCCTGCAAGGGCAGCCAAGGCGGCTGCCAACAGGGCTGCTATTAAAATGATGTCATTTTTCTTCATTAAACTTAAACCCGCTGGAGCAGCGGATTCCTCCGTCTTCCAATATCCACAGCGCTTCTACCCCTGGCCATGCTTCTACCAAGGCAAGCCCTTCTTCCAGTTCCATATTAAACAAAGCGGTGGACAAGGCGTCTGCCAGGCCGGAATCCTCTGCCAGCACTGACACAGAAGGGAAATACCCCGAGGGCATCCCGGTATCCGGACGGATGATATGGCAGTAGCGTTTTCCCCCCACTGTGTAATACCGCTGGTAATCCCCGCTGGTTACAATGGATTTGCCGGAAAGCCTTACCGTCCCTACATAGGGCTTCTGGCTTTCCAACTGTGGGTTTTCTATCCCAACCTGCCATGGGGTACCATCCAGCTTCCCGCCTACCGCGCATACGTTTCCTCCCACGCTCAGCAGCAGATGGCCCATGCCCTGTTCTCTGGCATAAGAGGAAAGCTGCTGCACGGCATAGCCTTTCCCAATGCTCCCTACATCTAAAGACATGTCTTTATCCTCCAGAAATACCGTGGAAGCTTCTTCATCAATTACTATTTTCGAAATATCCGTATGTTCCATGCGTTCCTGGATCAGCGTATCCGGGGGAAGCTTGGCGCGTCCGGGATCTGCCATGCCTTCTTCCCGGTATTCGTGCCACAAAGACAGTACGCTGCCATAGGCAATGTTGACTTTTCCCTCTGTTTTATGGTACATATCTATCCCCATCTTAAGCATATTTATGATATCCTGGCTTACTTTTACAGGTTCTTCCCCGGCTGCATCATTGATGGCCTTGATATTGCTGGTTCCCTCATAGGTATGGTAAATGTCGAAAAGTTCATGGTACTCCCGGAGCTTTTGCTCCAGCTTCCCAGCCTGTTCCTCAAATATTTCCTGCGTCCTGGCATACCCGGTGACTACCGTCACCGTATCGAAGCTGCCAAAAAACGTCGCTTCATACCGTTCCTGCCGGTTCCCCATCTTCAGGTACAGCGCTGCCAGAAGCCCAACTGCCAAAACTGCCGCCAGCACATATGCCGCGGCAGTAAAACGCCGGTTCCAGCCAGCCCCACGCTGATGTGGAACTGGCTTTCCCCTCCTGTTATTCTCCTTTCTCTGCATTATCCCCGGTAACATCCCCTTCGTCCTCGGCAGCTTCCGCCTGCTTGATGGTGAATAAGTCGTCAAATTTTACTTTTGCCCATTCTTTCTCGTTCAGTTCAAATTTCACGCCTTCTTTGTACTTGTCACACATTTCTTTATAGTGGTCGTTCTTGCGCTCTGTAACAATCTCGTCTTTCCGCTTCTCCGTTTCTTCTTTATCGAAGGTGCTGTCCATACGCGCAACATAGAAAGCATCTTCCCCTGTAATTACGCCGGTAAGCTCCCCTTCTTTTAACTGGTCTGCCGCCTCGGTCAGGGCCTTGTCCAGTGTTTCCTCCTCTGCACCGTAAGACGCTTCGGAAACAGTATAGCCTGCGTTTTCTGCCGCTGCTTTAAAATCCTCTGCGGCGGATGCTGCAAATGTTTCCACTTCTTTTTTCAGGTTTTCCTTTTCTTCCTCGGTATAATCCTTGGAATTCCCTTCCTCGTCGGTAGTGGATTTATTGTCCACTTTAACGTAGCTGATTGTCTTTTGGGCTGCTTCTTCATCGGAAACCTTGGTATCTACCTCTGCATCCATGGCCTTGCGCATCTTTCTCTGGATTGTATTGAGCCGGAGCATCTGCCCCACATACTCCTCGGTGGCGCCCATCTGCTGGATAGCCGCTTCGCTGTTGCTTTCCATAAATTTCTTGGCTGCTTCATCTATTTTAGCCTGCTCGTCCTCGGTAACCTCGACCTTATAGTCCTCCATATGGTCCTCTAACAGGTACAAGGTTTCGATATTTTCCGCCACTGTTTTCTTAACGGAAGTTTCCGTATCCGTCCCTTCCCCAAACAAATCTTGGGACCAGAACCCTGTCCCAAACATGCCGGAAAACTGCCCATCATAAATGGCCTGCTGGTATCTTGCCATAAAATTCATAAACCCAAGGGAAATCTCCTCCCCGTCTAAGGTTGCCCCTGTTTTCTTCCCATCTATCCCGCCGCAGCCAGTTAAAACAGAGATTCCCATAACTGCTGCCAAAAGCAAGGGGATAATTTTCTTTCCTTTCATAATTACAGTATCCTCCTGTGTATCAGGGCGGCGCCATCGGTCCCCTTGCTGCCGGGGAAGCCATGCACAGCCTGATTATTTTGAACCTGCCAAACCACTGGCTGTATCTGGGACAGAACAGGATGGCTGTTTTCCAAATACGTGCCAAGAGCTTCAGCGCACTGGTGATATTATAAGTCTTTTTTCCGTCTGTAGCAACTATTTCTCCAGATTTCATTACTTTTTCACAAATTTTTCTTCTTTCTCTACCAGCAGTTCCCATGTATCCGACAGGACCCCTCTTACCAGCTCCAGGGCATTCCCGCTTTTCTGCCTTGTGTTATGCCCCTTGGCGTATTCAAAATATGGGGCTTTGGCATCCCGCACAAATTTCAGCGCGCCCTGGTAACGCTCCGTAATGTCCCCGATCTTTGCCGGGTTAATGTTTGCCTGAAAGTAAAATGTAAATTTAATTTTTTCTGTATACTCTTTGATTTCTGTGTAAAAACATGTTTTTGCTTTTGCTTTTAACAATGCGATAGCCAGCAGATTTTCTGCGGATTTGGGCGGTTCCCCAAAGCGGTCGATAAGCTCCTCCAGCATTTCTTCCCGTTCTTCCTGTGTTTCAATTACGGCAATCCGCTTATAGATGTCCAGCTTCTGGAACTCATTAGGGATATAGGCGGGAGGGATATAAGCGTCCACGTTCAGTTCAATGGTAGTGTCAAACTGCTCTGCCGGCCCTTCGCCTTTCAGGGCTTTCACCGCTTCGTTGAGCATCTTGCAGTACAGGTCGTACCCTACCGCCTCCATATGGCCGTGCTGCTGGGCGCCCAGCAGGTTTCCGGCGCCCCGGATTTCCAGGTCCCGCATGGCAATCTTAAAGCCGCTGCCCAGCTCTGTAAATTCCTTAATGGCGGAAAGGCGTTTTTCTGCCACTTCTTTGAGCATTTTATTCTGGCGGTACATCAGGAATGCGTATGCAGTCCGGTTGGAACGGCCTACCCGCCCCCGGAGCTGGTAGAGCTGGGACAGGCCCATATTATCCGCATCATGGATAATCATGGTGTTGACATTGGAAATGTCCAGCCCCGTTTCAATAATAGTGGTAGATACCAACACGTCAATTTCCCCGTTGATAAACTGGTACATAATATTTTCCAGTTCCCGCTCCCGCATCTGGCCATGGGCAAAGGCCACATTGGCTTCCGGCACAAGCCCTGCAATCTTGGAGGCCACCTCCACAATCTGGTTCACCCGGTTAAACACATAGTAGACCTGCCCCTCCCGTGCCAGTTCCCGGTGGATGGCTTCCCGGACAATCTCCTCATTATATTCCATCACGTAAGTCTGGATGGGCATACGGTCCATAGGCGGCTCCTCTAATACGCTCATGTCCCGGATGCCAATAAGGCTCATATGCAGCGTCCTTGGGATTGGGGTGGCAGTCAATGTCAGCACGTCCACATTTTTCTTCATCTGCTTGATTTTTTCCTTATGGGTAACGCCAAACCGCTGCTCCTCGTCTATAATCAGAAGCCCAAGGTCCTTAAACTCCACGTCCTTGGAAAGCACCCGGTGGGTGCCAATCACAATGTCCACCATGCCCCGCTTTAAATCCTGCACCGTCTTTTTCACCTGCCCGGGCGTGCAGAACCGGCACATTAAGTCCACCCGCACGGGGAAATCCTTCATCCTCTGGACAAAATTATTGTAATGCTGCTGGGCTAAGATGGTGGTAGGCACCAAATACACCACCTGCTTGCTGTCCTGTACAGCCTTAAAAGCAGCACGGATGGCAATTTCCGTCTTGCCGTATCCCACATCCCCGCAGACCAGCCGGTCCATAATCTTCCTGCTTTCCATATCCTGCTTGGTGGCTTCAATGGCAAGCGCCTGGTCCTCCGTTTCCTCAAAGGGGAACAGTTCCTCAAATTCCTTCTGCCACACCGTATCTTCCCCATAGGCAAAGCCCTGGGTCTGCTGGCGGGCGGCATACAGTTCTACCAGTTCCCTGGCAATTTCCTTGACTGCCCCCTTCACCCGGTTTCTGGTCTTCGTCCATTCCTGCCCATCCAGTCGGTTGATTTTCGGTTTTTTCGCTTCTGCCCCGGCAAATTTCTGGATGGCTTCCAATTGGGTAGCCAATACGTAAAGCGTGCTGCCCTTATCGTACTCAATTTTCACATAGTCCTTGGCTGTCCTTTGGATTTCCACCTTCTCAATGCCCCGGTAAATGCCCACGCCATAGCGTTCATGGACCACATAATCCCCAATGCTTAAGTCCGTAAAGCTTTGGATTTTCTCCCCCTCATAGACCTTGCGCTTTTTCTTCCGCTTCTGCTCCCCGCCAAAAATATCGCTTTCTGAAATCACCACAAACTTAATTTCCGGGTATTCAAACCCCTTTTTCAGCTTGCCGTACGCCACCATCACTTCACCGGGCTGCACCGAGTGCCCATAGTCCTCACTGTAAAAGCAGCTTAGCCCCTCCTGCTGCAAATCCTGCGCCAAATGCCCTGCCCGGGTTCTGGAGCCTGAAAGCAGGATGACACGGTATTTCTTTTTCCGGTACTGCTGCAGATCCTGAATCAGCAGTTCAAAGCTGCGGTGGTAGGAATTTACCGCCCGGGCGGGCACCGAATAATGGAGCTTTGTTTCCAGTTCACTGCATTTCGATGCAAGGGTAGTGACTGCCACGCACCCTCTCCGGGAAAGCTTCCCAAATATTTCCTTCCCCGTATACAGCGCATCCATCTGCCTTGGCAGGATATAGCCTTTTTCCAGGCGGTGGGACATGCTCTCTGAAAATTCCTGTTCCACGGCCCTGCCCTTTTCCGCCAAGCGTGCCGGCTCATCCAGGACAAACAAAGTGCTCCCCACATCAAAATAATCCAAAAATGACACAGTTCCTTCTATAAAATACATCAGGTAGCTGTCGAGGTTCACCCCCTGCCCCAATTCCCTGATTTCTTCTGCAAAAGCATCCACCGCCGTTTTCAGCCGGTAAGCTTCTTCGGTTTTCATTTCCTTCCGGAACCTTTCGTACAGCTCCGTTTTTTCCTGTTCCAATGCCTGCAGCCCATGCTCCGCCAGTTCCGGCGTCAGGACCACCTCGCTGGCCGGGTAAATGCGCACCTGGGTAAGGTTTTCAATGGAACGCTGGCTCTCCACGTCAAAGCTGCGCATGGAGTCAATCTCATCCCCCCACAGCTCTATCCGGCAGGGGTTTTCCTCCGTCAGCGGAAAGATATCCAGAATCCCGCCCCGGGCTGCAAACTGCCCCGCAGACTCCACCTGATGGTTCCGCTCATAGCCCATCCGCACAAGCTGACGCTTGGCCTGCTCCACATCCAGCGCATCCCCCAGGGAATACTCCATAATAGACCCCCTGATATGGGAAAGGGGCGCAACCCTGTCCATCAGCGCATCAAAAGTGGTGATTACCGTCACCCTCCCCTGCTCCAGCAAGGCCTTCACCGCCCCAAGGCGTTCCCCTGTCAGCAGGTTGCCCCGGATATCCGACTGGTAAAAGAGCACGTCCTTGGCTGGGTAATAGACTGCATCCCGGTCAAAAAAACGGTAATTTTCATACAATTCCCTGGCCTTCTGCTCCTGAAAAGTCACAATCAGGCAGTTTTCCTGTTCTTCTGCAAGACTGTAGATAAAATGAGGCTTCTGGGCGTCTATGCACCCAGAAACCTGCACTGCTTCTTTTGCGTTCTTCAGTTGTTCCTTTAAATCTGCATACTCCTTTAGCTCTGACAAAGGCTCCGTAAAACTTCTCATGGTTTCCTCCATATCATACAACAGATATATGCCAGAATGGCCTACCCTATCTTTTCCAGCTTAATTATATAGATTCATAGCCCGGTCCGTTTCTCCCTGCACCATCAGGGCCGCCGCCCCACAGGCATTCCCAAAGGCTTCTTCCACCAGCTCCCGTTCCGCCTTGGAGAACCTTCCCAGCACATAGTCCGCAAGGTCCCATCCCTGGGGCTTTTCCCCCACCCCAACCTTAATCCGCTGGAAATTCTGGGTCCCAGCATGGCTGATAATGCTCTTTATGCCGTTGTGCCCACCTGCACTGCCTTTCATACGGATCCTAAGCTTCCCGGGAGGAAGGCTGACGTCGTCAAATATCACAATCAGATTGGCTTCCGGGTCGATTTTATAAAAATTCAGGACAGACCCGATACTTTCCCCGCTTAAATTCATAAATGTCTGGGGTTTTACCAGAAGCACCTTCTGCCCTTCTATATAGCCTGTCCCGCACAACGCCCGGTGTTTCCGGTCCGTTACCCTGATATTGTACTTCTCCGCCAGCAAGTCAATCACATCAAACCCAACATTGTGCCTTGTTTTCTCATACTGCTTAGTAGGGTTCCCCAGCCCTGCAATCACAAACATGCTTTTCTCCTTTTCTTTTCCACAAACATCCTGTTACAGCGCAGCCGTTCCGCAGCCTTTGCCGGTATACAGGCAATTCAGGGCAGCCCCCGGGCTGCCCCCGGCCAAAGCTTTATTCTATCCCTGCGATTAAGCCAAAATACAGCAGCACCACCGCCCCCAGCACAATCCGGTACCATCCAAACACTTTAAAATCATGCCTTTTTATGTACCCCATCAGGAAACGGATGACTACAATGGAAACCACAAAGGATACTGCCATCCCTGTAAACAGGATGCCCAGTTCCATGCCGGTAAATGCAAAGCCAAACTTCAAAAGCTTCAGCAGGCTTGCCCCGAACATAACCGGGATGGCAAGGTAAAAGGTAAACTCCGCAGCCACAGTACGGGACACCCCCACCATCAGCGCGCCGATTATGGTTGCGCCGGAACGGGAGGTTCCCGGGAATACCGCCGCCGCAAGCTGGAACAGCCCAATCAGCAGGGCAATCCGGTAATCCAGTTCCCCGGTGGTGCGGATTATGGGCTTCATGCCCCGGTTCCTGTTTTCTACAAGAATGAAAATCATGCCAACTGCAATCAGCATTACCGCAACAACCCAGAAATTATAAAGATGCTCCTCCAGCCAGTCGTCGAACAGCACCCCTACAATGCCCGCCGGGATGCAGGCCACCAGAATCTTGCCCCAGAGGTTCATAATGTCCCAGTCCATCCTTACCTGCTTCCTCCGGTTCAGGCGGAAGGGGAAAATCCTGTTCCAGAACAAAAGTACCACTGCAAGGATTGCCCCTAGCTGGACAACCACAAGGAACATGTTCCAAAATTCCTTCGCCACCTCCATGGGCATAAGTTCCTCCAGCAAAATCATATGGCCGGTGCTGCTGACTGGCAGCCATTCCGTAATGCCCTCTACAATTCCATATACTACTGCTTTTAAAATTTCTAACATACGACTAATCCTTTCCAACAAACTCCGTTACAGTATATCATACTATTGGGGAATTTAGGAATAAATAAATGCAAATTTTTCTTAAATTTTTCTTTACACATTTTCCTTTGCGGCAGGTTCCATATCCGCCGCAGTGCGATATAGGCTTTATTCTTCGATAGGAAAGATACTTTCCTATCGAAGAATAAAGCCAGTGCAAAGGCTCTGTTCCCTCTGCACTGGCTCTGTCATTCCCTATTCTATTCCTTAACATTTCCCATGCACCACTTTCCTGTCATTCCTCTGCTGTCACTGTTGCTGTTTCCATCCGATACTTATCCAGAATAATCTGCTGTATCGTTTCCCGTGTCTGTGAATTGATGGGATGTGCAATATCCCTGTATTCTCCATCAGCCGCTTTCCGGCTTGGCATCGCAATAAACAGGCCTTTCTCACCCTCAATCACCTTAATGTCATGGACTACAAATTCTTCATCAATGGTGATGGACACCACCGCCCGCATCTTGCCTTCCTTTTCCACTTTACGGATTCTCACATCTGTGATTTGCATAAATTCACCGCCCCTTCATAATGTTTGTTTTTTTAAAGCAGCCGCGCCGACAAGCTAAATCACATACCTTTCATTATGTTCGTATACTACCTTGATGCCGTCGCCGCCACTGAAATACGTATTGGCACGCAAGGTATCCCGGCTTTCCACAATACAGTTTTCAATATGTGTGTTATCTCCGATGTATACATCATTCAGGATAATCGAATTTTTAATCACGCAGTTCTTCCCTACAAATGCTTTCTTGAACAAAATGGAGTTCTCCACCTTGCTGTTGATAATGCATCCGCTGGATATAAGGCTGTTGCGCACTTCGGAGCCTACATTGTACTTTGCAGGCGGAAGGTCATCCACCTTAGAATAAATCTTCGGCTCATTGCTAAAATATTTGCGGACTTCCGGCTTTAAGAAATCCATGTTGGTCCGGTAATAGGATTCCACTGTGGCAATATTGCTCCAGTATTCCTCCATCTTATACCCATAAATGCGCTTCATGTTCTTATAGCGGATCAGAATATCCTGCAGCGTCTCATCCAGAGCGTGTCCCATATGAAGTTTTCCCGTTACGTTTGGCGGCGGAATCACAATGGTGAATGGTTTCTTTGTCTTGTCCACCTTCGCGTGAAAATACTTTCTGCCCATCCACTTTTGATAGGTGCACTCCTCAATCGCGCCCGGATCATACGTTTTTGCCAGTTCTTTCATAAATCAATGTCCTCTCTTTTTATCATTCTGTAATCAACTGTATCTTAAGCTCGCCGGCCGTGTACCGGTCATCCAGGAGAAGCTGTGCAGACCTTACTTCCTCTCCATTGACGAGCCATCCATAAAAGTCCTGTCCCTTCTGAGGCTCTGCCACAAGCGTCAGGGGATAATTGTGATAATAGATCCCTGTGTAGTCCTTCTGCCCTTCTATATAGACCTGGCTGAAGGCCACATGAATCCCCTCCGGCACCTCTATCTTCAGTGTATAAGGATTTTCTGCTCCCAAGTGCCTTTGAAGTCCCTCGCGCATCACAGCCCCGCTGTCTGCGGCTGTGGTCTTTAACTCCTCGACCGCCTCCTGCTGTATACGCCTTTGTTCCTCTGTATAATAAAGTCCCATGGAATGTTCAAGTTTTTGATCCTCCTCTTCAATAATCTGAAGAATCTGCTCCTGGGTGTAGACAGTGGCAGTCAGATCACAGATCAAGTTGACAAACTGCGTTCGGTATTTATCCGACTGCATCAGAAGCGAGAAGGCGTCTGCCACATCCTCCGGCGGATCCTCCATCAAGTAATCAAAAGCCTGATAGATGCCTTCCTTGTCCGGATCCTGAAGGACCGTGTCCAGATCATACAGCAGAAAGCGGATCCGCTCGTCTCCGTAGGCGCTCACACTGTCTTTTTTGCATCGGAACGACAGGTAATTATTGTAAGGCCAGTCCAGATTATTCAGCATAATATTCATGGCATAATACCGGAGCATGTCCGTAAGATCTACAGACTGCTCTAGCTTCTCCTGGCGCTCGGGATCGTTCAGATCCCCATGCAGCCTTCCATAGTAGCCGCCGAAGCGGGAGCTGTAGCTCTCTTCCTGCTGAAACTTTTCCACATCCTGCTCCCGGGCTCCCAGAGCCTGAGCAATGTTATACCGGGTGTATTTTTCCTGAAGCTGAATAATCCCGTAATATTTCCCATTGAGAAAAAGAATTCCGGGCCTTGCCCCGGCACAGATCATGCCGGCTTCCTTTGCCAGGCGGCTCACCACGTTCCAGCGGATCATGGTGCCGTTGTGATCGTTGCCCCCGTTTCGAAGCACCAGGCGGTTGTAAGACTGACCAGTCTGATTTCCGCCCATATCGGTATCAAAAAAATCATAATCCGGGTCGTACTCCCTGCCGCTGATTAATTTGATGCTTTTTTGCGCAAAGCTTCTAGAAGCGTTGCCTGAGACGGCAATCCCTGTCCCCTGAGCCAGCATCCTGCGTCCGTCTGCCTCGTAAAATTCAATATAAGCGGGACGGTCCCACTCTCCGTTCTCCCCTTTTTCTTTCCAGTTGGACAAGATTCCGGTCTCTTCCCCATACAGGACCTCGGGGTCCGCCGAAAGAGAAACCACCATCGTGTCAAACAGCCTGGATACCCCTTCCCCCACAAAATAGGTCTGGGTTTTGATCTCCCCCAGCTGTTCTCCGTAGGCCAGAGCTGCCTTTACCACCGTCACCCGCTCAGGAAGTCCCGCCTCTATGGGAATCGGAGCCTCGTAGACCGGAGACTGAAGTGTTGGGTCGCTGCCGTCCAGGGTATAGTGAATCACCCCTCCGAAAAAACCGCCTTTTAGCACCAGCTCAAAAGCTTCCTCCTGAAAGGCTTCCTCACTGGAAAAACGGACAGAAGATTCCCGCACCAGCTTTTGAAGAACCACCAGCATAAAAGCTGCTAAAAGCAGCACCTTTCCAGCAGCAATCAGATATTTATATCGCAAACTAACTCCTTTTCTGTGCTCCGCATTTCCGATTCATCGACCATACCAGAGAAGATCAAAAAAGCCCTCTGCACGGAATCTGTGCAAAGGGCGACGAATCGCGGTACCACCTTTGTTCGTATGACATTCATACCTCATTCTCCTTAACGCGGATTCCACGGAAACACTTACTCCTTCTTCCTCTTCAGTGTCTCGGCTCCAAAGCCACCTTCCGCAGTCCTTTTTTCTGAAGCCCTCTTCCAGCCGCCGGAGGACTCTCTCTGTCAGCAGAATCTGCGTACTCTTCTTCTTCTTCGCCTTTCTTTTTATTCCTAACTCAGTCTAAACGCTGAGACCGGCTTTGTCAAGGGGCATTTCTTTGAATCAGGATTTTTTCATTGTATCCACCACGGTCATCTTCCGAACCTGCCTT
>OFHA01000239.1_pt1 | contig 50219 bp, 50 predicted proteins | sample 1521891 | NCBI WGS metagenome assembly OFHA01 (sample SAMEA3504089, study PRJEB24116) | mouse gut metagenome | biome: mouse gut; feature: mouse-associated habitat; material: faeces | place: Denmark | collected 2011
GAGAGCATCTGCCTTACAAGCAGAGGGTCACAGGTTCGAGCCCTGTAACTCCCATTTTTTTTATTTAAACATTTATAAAAAATACTGATATAAGATTTTATGAGGTTGATATTATGGTGTTTAGTGGATTTTATACAATGTTTTCTATTCTTCCTCTTGTTGTCATGATTGGCTTTATAATTGTTTTTATAATTATTATAGTAACTATTTTAAAAAATATTATGATATGGAATAAAAATAATCATTCTCTACAGCTTACCGTTTCTGCAACGATTGTATCCAAAAGAATACTTTATCGTAGACGTGCAAATGCAAACGACATAACAGGTATGCATGGTCATCATACTATATCTAATTATTATATTACGTTTGAATTTGAGAGTGGTGATAGAATGGAATTTTCTGTAGACAGTTCAGAATATGGCTTATTAGTAGAAGGAGATACAGGAAATTTGTGTTTTCAAGGAACAAGATATTTGTCTTTTGAACGACATAAATAATGATAGGCTGATAAGAAATGAAGCAAGATATAAAATTATTAAAAAATGTAATATCAAATTATAATAATTTTTGTTTCGTTGCAGAAAAATTAGAGTGGATAGATATAAAAGAAAAACACGAAGATTGGTTTAGAATATATCCACTAGGTATATTTATATCTGTTTATGAATTTCCTAAAGGATATATACAAAATAATATAGTATTTGCATATGTACGAGCTGTTCTGTCTAATATAGCATTTTTTGAAGAATGGGATAAAGATTTTTGGAATATATCTCAAAAGGAAAGAAAAGAATACTTAACAAGGGGAATATTATTATATCAACCATATGCTATTATGAAAGAAGTACGCTTTATAGAACGAAGTTGGAAATATCTTGCTGAAGAAATAAAATATTTTGTACATCGAAATAAAGTTTTAGCTTCCGAGCAAAAGCAATATATTGATAAATTTAAAAATGCAAAGGTAATTGAAATGGGAGGAAGTGATGCAGGTGATTTTATTTATATGGCAATTAAATGCAATTTTATGTTAATTGTTTCGTGTGGATTTTGGGATTAAAAGAAAATTAAAATAATTAAGTTTTTTATAAGAATCATGTCTTTTTAAAAAAGTACAGGATTCTTTTTTTATATTCTAAATTTAATGCAAATAGTACATATATATAAAAAATATGATATTATATTTGTTTTATTTGATTATAAAATGAAATTTATTTTAGTATAGCTGTTATAAATAAAAACACAAAATGAACATAAAAATAAAATTTATTTTCATAAAATGAATAATGGAAAATATAAAAATAAAAAGTTTTAACAGTATCTTCACAGTCAATTCTATTGAATTTTATTATTTTTTTATTATAATAGTATCTGAAAACCGACTAGTCGGTTTGTTCTATCATGTCTAAAAAGGAGGAGGAGATTCTATTACAATGAAAAAAAATATATTGGAGACAGCATTTCAATTATTTTTAAAAAATGGTTTTGCAGGTGTATCTACAAATGAAATTATAAGAGAAGCAAATGTAACAAAAGGATGTTTTTATCATTATTTTAAAAGTAAAGAGGATTTAATATATAATGTTATTGTAATATATTTGTATCCTTATTTAGAAAGTACTATAAAGGCATTGGAAAAATGGAGAACCGAACAAAAAGAATTGGATGTATTTAAAAGCATACATTTTTGTTATACATTTATGCCAAAGTTAGTAACAGAAACAGGAAAAATGATTCCTTTTAGAGAAATACAATTTTTGATATATGAAGGAATTAAAAAATATGTTTATTTAGCAAAAAAAAGTTGTGAATGTAGCCGGCAACAACGCTTTTTATTAAAAAATTTGTTAGATGAAGGAAAAAAACAAGGAGTTATTTCAGCAAAAATTGATACAGATGCTTATGCAACAACTATGATGGCATTAAAAGATGGTATGATTGCTTTACATATATTAGATAATAGTATTGATACAAAAGAAAAATGGGAAAGTACGTTTCAAACAATATGGCAAGAAATAAAGTTGACATCTCAAGTTGAATATGTAAACAGAGGAGGATATTTATATGAAAAAACAATGTCTTAAAATGGGTATAGATATTGGTTCAACAACAGTAAAGGTAGTTGTAATTGATAATAAAAATGATATATTATTTAGTAAATATGAAAGACATTTTTCAGAAATTAAAAAAACAATGATAAAATTGCTAAAAGAAGCATATGAAAAATTAGGAGATGTTTCTTTTTGTGCTATGCTGACAGGAAGTGGAGGAGTTTCTATTGCAACATCATTAGATATTCCTTTTATACAGGAAGTAGTTGCAACAGCAAAGGCGATTGAAACAGCAGCACCTAAAACAGATGTTGCTATCGAATTAGGCGGAGAAGATGCTAAAATTATTTATTTTTCAAATGGCATAGAACAAAGAATGAATGGTGTTTGCGCTGGAGGTACGGGTTCCTTTATTGACCAGATGGCTAGTCTTTTACAGACAGATGCAAGTGGTTTAAATGAATTAGCAAAAAATTATAAAGTTATTTATCCTATTGCTTCTCGCTGTGGTGTGTTTGCAAAAACGGATATACAACCTTTAATCAATGAAGGTGCAGCAAAAGAAGATTTAGCAGTATCTATATTTCAAGCGGTTGTGAATCAAACAATTAGTGGTCTTGCTTGTGGTAAGCCAATTAGGGGGTATGTTACATTTTTAGGAGGACCTTTACACTTTTTATCTGAATTGCGTCAAAGATTTATAGAAACATTAAAATTAACAGAAGAAACTGCTTTGTTGCCAGAAAATTCTCATTTATTTGCAGCTTATGGTACAGCTTTATCAAATGAACAAGATACAAAACAAATGACATTTCCTTTATTACTAGAAAATATATCTCATGGGAAAGAATTAGAAATGGAGGTAAACCGTTTAGAACCTCTTTTTGAAAATCAAGAAGCATATGAACTATTTCAGCAAAGACACAATAAGGAAAAAGTTGAAAAAATTGATTTATTTGAATATAAAGGAGATGCCTTTTTAGGTATAGATGCAGGCTCTACTACAACAAAAGTTGCTCTTGTTTCTACAACAGGAGGGTTATTATATTCTTATTATGGAAGCAATGAAGGAAATCCTTTAAAAGTAATTATAAAAAGTTTAAATGAATTATATGAAAAAATACCTAAAGATGTTAAAATAAGAAATTCTTGTGTAACAGGTTATGGAGAAGGATTGATTAAAGAAGCATTGATGATTGATTTAGGATATATTGAAACCGTTGCACATTATAAAGCAGCAAGTTTTTTTAAACCAGATGTTGATTTTATATTAGACATTGGCGGACAAGATATGAAATGTATCAGAATTAAAAATAATGTAATTGATAGTGTACAGTTGAATGAGGCTTGTTCTTCTGGTTGTGGTTCTTTTATAGAAACATTTGCGAAGTCATTGAATTATACTGTATCAGAATTTGCAAAAGTTGCTCTTTTAGCAAAAAATCCCATTGATTTGGGTTCAAGATGTACTGTATTTATGAATTCTCGTGTCAAACAAGCACAAAAAGAGGGTGCAGAGGTATCAGATATCTCTGCTGGCTTAGCCTATTCTGTCATTAAAAATGCTTTGCTAAAAGTAATTAAAATTGCAGACCCTAAAGCAATGGGAAAAAGTATTGTTGTGCAAGGAGGTACATTTTATAATGATGCAGTATTGAAAAGTTTTGAAATTATAAGCGGTAGGGAGGCAGTAAGACCAGATATTGCAGGTATTATGGGAGCATTTGGAGCAGGACTGATAGCACGAGAAAAATATAAAGAAGGTTATCAAACAACATTAATTTCTAAAGAGGAAATGAATGCACTTGAAATGAAATCTACATTAACAAGATGCCAAGGCTGTACCAATCACTGTCTTTTGACAATCAATCATTTTTCTAACAACAGAAGATTTATAACAGGAAATCGTTGTGAAAGAGGTTTAGGAAAAGAAAAAAGCGAAAACAGTGCTCCTAATTTATATGAATATAAAAGAAAAAGACTATTTGGATATTATGCACCTTTAGAATTAGAAAAAGCACCTCGAGGTGTAGTAGGAATTCCTCGTGTATTAAATATGTGGGAGGAATACCCATTTTGGTTTACATTTTTTACAAAATTAGGCTTTAGAGTAGAACTTTCACCTTATTCCAGTAAAGCAGTATATGAAAAAGGTATTGAATCAATACCAAGTGAATCTGTTTGTTATCCTGCAAAATTAGTGCATGGACATATTATGAGTTTGATATCATCAGGAGTACGTTTTATATTCTATCCAAGTGTTGTATATGAAAGACGAGATATTGCAGAATCCGATAACAATTATAATTGTCCGATAGTAACATCCTATTCTGAAAATATTAAAAATAATGTAGAAGATTTGAGAGAACAAAATATTAAATTTTTAAATCCATTTTTATCTATGGAAGATAAAACAGCATTAGCAAAAAGACTGATACAGGAATGTAAGCCTTTTGGATTGTCTGCTAAAGAAATTATGTCTGCTGTGGAAGATGCATGGAAAGAATGGGGACAATTTAGAGAGGATATACATAACAAAGGTGTTGAAACACTGCAATATATAAAAGAACATAATATGATGGGTATTGTTTTAGGTGGACGTCCTTATCATGTAGACCCTGAAATTAATCATGGTATACCAGAATTGATAGCAGGTTATCATATTGCTGTATTAACAGAAGATAGTGTAGCACATTTGGGAAAAGTAGAACGTCCCATGGTAGTACGTGACCAATGGACATATCATTCCAGATTATATGAGGCAGCAGCTTTTGTAAAAACACAGCAAAATCTGGAATATGTGCAATTAAATTCTTTTGGCTGTGGTTTAGATGCTGTAACAACAGATGAAGTAAAAAATATATTAACAAAAGCAGGAAAAATATATACTTCATTAAAAATTGATGAAGTAAATAATTTAGGAGCAGCTAGAATTAGAATTCGTTCATTGATTGCAGCAATAGAGGATAGAATAGAAAAGCAAATAAAATTACATAAAGGTGATGCTTCATTAAAAAGGGTTGTATTCACAAAAGAAATGAGAAAAGATTATACAATACTTTGTCCTCAAATGTCGCCAATTCATTTTGATATATTAAAGGAAGTATTTAGAAGTAGTGGCTATCATTTAGATGTTATGCCAGCTATGGATAAAAATGCCATTGATACAGGATTAAAATATGTAAATAATGATGCTTGTTATCCAGCATTGATAGTAGTAGGACAGCTTATAAATGGCTTAAATTCTGGAAATTATGATTTAAATAAAACAGCTGTTTTAATTTCTCAAACAGGCGGTGGTTGCCGTGCTACAAACTATATTAACTTTATAAGAAAGGCATTAGAGAATGCAGGTATGCCTCATGTTCCTGTTATTTCTATCAGTGCAGGAGGATTAGAAAAAAATCCAGGATTTCAATTATCACCAAAGTTAATACATAAAATGCTGAAAGGTTTTGTATATGGAGATTTGCTTATGAGGGTACTTTATAGAGTACGCCCATATGAAAAATTTAAAAATTCTGCAAATACATTATATGAATATTGGAATGAAAAAGTAAAAAAAGATATTGTGAAAGAAAGCTGGAAAACATATTGCAAGAATATAGAAAATATTGTGCATGATTTTGATGCATTAGAAATTACGAATGAAATAAAACCTAAAGTCGGTGTAGTAGGAGAAATACTTGTAAAATTCCATCCAACTGCAAATAATGATATTGTAGGTTTATTAGAAGCAGAAGGTGCAGAGGCAGTTGTACCAGATTTATTAGGATTTGGTTTGTATAGCTGTTATAATGCAGCACAAAAAAGAAAATATTTAGGTGGCTCTTTAAAAGGTAAATTATTAAATGATATTGCCATAGAAGTAATAGAATTTTATCAAAAACCAATGATAAAAGCATTAGCAGAAAGTAAAAGATTTCATGCTCCTGATAATATTAGGGCTTTGGGAAAATATGCTGAATCAATCGTATCTCTTTGTAATCAAACAGGAGAAGGCTGGTTTTTAACAGCAGAAATGTTGGAATTAATACGTTCTGGAGTAAATAATATTGTTTGTACACAGCCGTTTGGTTGTTTGCCTAACCATGTGGTCGGAAAGGGTGTTATAAAAGAATTAAGAAGAAAATATCCTCTTTCTAATATTGTGGCAATAGACTATGACCCTGGTGCAAGTGAGGTAAATCAATTAAATAGGATTAAATTGATGCTTGCTAGTGCAAATAAAACGATGTATAAAGTAGAGGCAGAACAGAAAGAAAAAAGAAGAAGAATACATTCTATTAAAAAAGCTTCTTTTGATATCAATATAAAAGGATAAAAGAAAACCCCTTCTTATTATAGAAGGGGTTTTAATTTTATTTTATTATTGTATTTCCTTGAATTGGTCTTTGCCAACATTACAAAGAGGACATTCCCAATCGTCAGGAAGTTTTTCAAAAGGTGTACCAGGTGCAATATTGTGTTCTGGGTCACCTACTGCTGGGTCATAAATATAACCGCATACTTCACATTCATATTTTTTCATAATCATATATCCACCTTTCTTATGAGTATTGTATATATTGTATGATTATACCATACAATATGCAACAATTTCAAATTCTTCTGGAATAGTTAAAGAATCAGCAGGAGATTCTAATTTCCATCTTAAATCAAATAATGTAGCACTTACCATTAACTGGAAGAAAAGCATAATGATACCACTGTCAATTTTTTGTTCATAAGTATTTTTATCTTTTTTAATAGCAAGTATTGCTTTTCCACCTGTTAAAAGAAATCTCCAAGGCTGTTGATTGAGTGAAGATGGTGCTAATTTTGAAAAAGCAAAGGCTTCTAAAAGTCCTCTTTCTTCTAATACAGAGGCATCTGCACCATTTCCCCATTTATCAATGTAAACCATTTCATCTAGCCCAATTTTATTACTTTCTAAAGAAATAGCTGCTCCTTTTTTTGGAGCATTAGCATCATATCCTAATGCGATTAATGCAACAACTTCTTTTTCGGAAAGTATTGACAAACGTTCTTTGATAGCTTTACCATCAGAAAATGTAATCCAACAAGAGGATATGCCCATATCTGTTGCCTTTAATATCATGCTTTCTCCAATGTAACCCGCATTTTCAACAGAATGTTCTTTGTTTTCAGAAAGAATCAAAATGTAATGCGGAGCATCTATCATATTTCCATGATAACCAGCAATGCCGTCTAAAGCAATATAAACATCATTGTTAGACAATATTCGTATTTCAGTTTCAATATTGTCATCTATTTTAGGGCAATTTTGAGCATAATCTTTTAATGCTTTTAATTTCTGAGTATCAACTGTATCTTTTTTATATTCTCTGACAGACTTTGTAGCTAATATAAGATTTTGATAATCCATAGATATACTCCTTTGTTTTTATATATTTTTATATTATTTAACAGAAAAAATTTATAATATGTCTATATTTTATTCCAATATACTGTAAATTGTCAACATTTTTTTAGACAATTTTTTTATTACTATGTTTTTTGTATAGTAGAGTAATTGGATATTTTAATCAAAAATATATTCTATAAACATTTTAATTTTATCCAATTCACAAATATTTTATTCTATACAAAAAAATGTTCAATTTATTATAAGCTATTAAAAAATATTTTTTGCAAAAGACTTTTATATTTTATAACATTATCGTTTTTTTATGGTATAATGGGAAGGAATGTTGATAAGTGTTATTTCATATATTGATAAAGCATAAAAATATATATTTTAAAAATAGTCGGATAGGGTGAAAAATATTTATGGAATGGATAAAAAGTTTTTTTGGTGATTTGGGTATTACAGATTTTATGCGTCCGACAGTGGGTATTTTTGACTTGTTGGATATTTTAATTGTTGCCTATATTATTTATAAAATAGTATTTTGGATTAAAGAAACAAGAGCATGGGCGCTATTTAAAGGAATATTAGTAATATTTGTTTTTGCAGCAGTGGCGGCTCTTTTGCATTTAAATACAATTATGTGGATATTAACCAATACAATTTCTGTGGGTATTATTGCAGTAATTGTTGTATTTCAACCTGAGTTGAGAAAGGCACTAGAGGAATTAGGAAAGGGAAAAGCATTTTTCTTTTTTAGTAATTTAGGAAAAACGGACTCTGACGGAAATGATGAGAAAATAGCGAATCGTACTATTGATGAAATATTAAAAGCAGCAGATAAAATGGCGGCTGTAAAAACAGGTGCATTAATATTACTAGAACAAGATGTACCATTAGGAGATTTAGAAAGAACAGGAATTCCTATTGATGCCATTGTTTCTAGTCAGCTTTTAATTAATATATTTGAACATAATACGCCTCTTCATGATGGTGCAGTGATTATACGCAACAATCGTGTGGCGGCAGCAACTTGCTTTTTGCCTTTAACAGAAAGTAATGATATTAGTATGGAACTAGGTACAAGACATAGAGCAGCAATAGGGGCAAGTGAAGTTTCTGATGCTTATGTGATTGTTGTTTCCGAAGAAACAGGCGCAATATCTATGGCACAAGGTGGTACACTTTACCGCAATGTTACAATAGATTCTTTGCGAAAAATGCTTTCTGGTTCGACAAAATCTACCAAAAGGAAATTGGTATTATGGAAAGGAAGGCAAACAAAATGAAAAAGTTACAAGAGAAAATTATGAAAGATATTGGCTGGAAATTACTTTCGCTTATTATTGCTATTGCATTATGGTTTATGGTAATTAATATAGAACACCCAGTAACAACAAGAATATATACTCAAACTATAACAATGAAAAATATAGATGCTTTAACACAACAAGGATTAACAGTATTAAATAAGGGACAAATAGAAAATATGAAAGTATCTGCAAAAATAAAAGCACAAAGGACAGCATTAGATAGACTCACACAATATAAAAATAATATCAGAGCAGTAGTAGATTTTAGTAAATTAGAAAATGTAAAATCTGGTGATACTGTGTCATTAGATGTTTCATTTTTATTGCCAGATAGTGCAGGTACAGGATTTGAAATTGTCAGTCAATCTCCTGAAAAAGCAGAAATTATTGTAGAAAAATTGGCAGCTAAGAGAGTACCAATTAATGTTCATATTAATGGAGAAGCTGGAAATGGATATACAACATTACAGCCTCAAATTTCTCCTTCTTCTGTACAAATTTCGGGAGCGGCATCTATTATTAATCATGTAAAAACAGTACAGGTTAATGTAGAATTACAACAAGCATCAGAAGATGTTGTTGTTACGGCAGAACCGATTGCTTATGATGAAAATGGTAAACAGGTAGAAGGCGTTACAATGGATATAACAAAAGTTCATGTTTCTATTGGTGTACAAAAAAATAAAATGGTAAATTTGAGAGCAACTACGGAAGGTGTTCCAGCAGAAGGATATGAGGTTACAGAAATGATATGGTCACCTAAAGCAATTAACATTGCAGGTAGAGAAGAAATTTTAAATCATTTACAAGCGATTACACTTCCTGCTGTAAATGTAACAAATGCTACAACAACAATAACAGAATCTGTATTGTTAAATGAAATATTGCCAGATGGTACTATGCTGAGTAACGATACTCCTTTAGAAGCAGAAGTTTCTGTAATAATTAAAGAACAAGAAAATCAGCAAATTACAGTACAAAGTGCATCGATTGAAATGAAAGGAACACAACAAGAAATAAATGAATATGTACTTTCTGAGGATAGTGTTTCTTTGCAATTAACAGGTTCAGCAAAAGCACTAGCAACCATTACAACAGGAAGTATTCCTATTACAGCAGATGTAACGGATTTAACAATAGGAGAGCATACTGTTGCATTAGAAATTGATTTACCAGAAGGTGTTACATTAGTAGGAGAAGCACCTGAGATTACTATAATAATATCAGAAAAAGAACAGCAAACAGACATACCAGAAGAAAATGAAGAAACAGACCAAGTAATTACAGAAACAGAACAGCCATCAATATCAGAAGAATAAACAATGTTTTTTAGGAGGAAACAAATTATGGGAATTTTGTTTGGTACAGACGGCGTGAGAGGAATTGCAAATACAGAACTCACCGGTACACAAGCGTATAATTTAGGCAGAGCAGGAGCATATGTTTTAACAAAGGAAAAAAAGCATACACCAAGAATATTGGTAGGATTAGATACTAGAATTTCAGGAGATATGTTAGAATCTGCTCTTGTAGCAGGTATTTGTTCTGTGGGAGCAGAAGCGATACAAGTGGGAATTGTGCCAACACCTGCTGTTGCCTATTTGGTAAGAAAATATAAATTAGATGCAGGAGTTATGATTTCTGCATCTCATAATCCAGTAGAATATAATGGAATTAAATTTTTTAATCATTTAGGTTATAAATTGCGTGACGAATTAGAGGAAGAAATAGAAGATATTATGTTTCATGGCATGGATACTTTGCCACAACCAACAGGAAAAGATATTGGTGTAAAATCTATTGCAGAAGATGCTTTAGAAGACTATATTTCTTTTTTACAGCAGTCAACAGATATAACTTTTGAAGGAATTAAAGTGGCAATTGACTGTGCAAATGGTTCTTCTTATAAAGCAGCGCCTATTTCTTTATTAAATTTAAAAGCACGTATTTGTATTATACATAATGAGCCAGATGGTACAAATATCAATGAAAACTGTGGCTCTACGCATATACAGGATTTATGTGCTTTTGTAAAAGAAAATCATGCAGATGTAGGTTTTGCATTTGATGGAGATGCAGACAGATGTCTTGCAGTAGACGAAAATGGTGAATTGATTGATGGAGATAAAATACTTGCTATATGTGGTATGGCAATGAAACAGCAAAATACATTGAAAAATGATACTATTGTTGCAACAATTATGTCTAACATGGGCTTATCTTTATTGGCAAAAAAACAAGGTATACAAATTGAACAAACAAATGTAGGCGACAGATATGTTTTGGAAAGAATGATTGAAAAAAATTATAATTTAGGAGGAGAGCAGTCAGGACATATTATATTTTTGGATTATAATACAACAGGAGATGGCATATTGACTGCGATACAGTTCTTAACTGTTATGAAAAAAACAGGTAAAAAAGCATCAGAATTAGCTAATATGATGGAAACAATGCCTCAAGTACTTGTAAATGCAAAGGTAAATAACAGCAAAAAAAATGATTATATGAAAGTACCAGAAATTAAACAAGCCATTGAAAATTTAAATGCTAAATTTAATGGAGAAGGTAGAGTGTTAATTCGTACTTCAGGAACAGAACCTCTTGTACGTGTTATGATAGAAGGAAAAGATTTAGAAGTCATGCAAAAAGAAGCAGAAAAACTAGCAGAATTGATTAGCGAAAAATTGCAGTAAATAGTAATGTTACTTAACTTTTCGATATAGCTTGTCAATAGTAAAATAATGGCAGCTATATCAGAAAAGTAAAGAGAACTATAAACAATAATAAATAATATTCAAATAAATTATGTTGAAAAAAGTAAAAATATATGACAATGTTATTATTGGATTAATAAGTCTCAGTTTATCTAATTATGACTAATGAAATACATATATATTTTTATGTATATTTGTTTGTATTGAAATATGCAGTTAAGTATGATATAAAATAAATTAGTGTTTAAGGAAAAAAGAATTATGAAAAAGAAGATAAATCAAATATTAAATATTATTATGGGTTCTTTTACTGGTGTGTTCATTGGCTCAGGGTTATATAGATATTGGCATTTTCGAAAATATCCAAATTTATATTTCATGCAATCAGCTCCTTGGTATACCAGTATTCTAACACAAGGATTATTTACGCTTATATTGCTAGTACTTTGTTTAATAATAAAAGTCATTATTATAAAGAAGATAAGAATAACAAAAAAATAGAATTGATTTTAGAAGCTGTTTTTTACACTTATAAGTATGCATGGATTATTATAAACTATAAATAATGATATGTTTCGAATATTACTGAAGTGAAGAACAATATTAAAAATGATACATTGTTATTGTTAGGGATTTTATTAGTTCTGACAAAGTGGAAATATACAATTTCAGTATAATTATAAGTTTCAAAGTACAAAATAGTTAGTAGATACAAACAAACGAACTAGAAAATTAATAAAAAGCATTGAAATTTTTAAAATTTCAATGCTTTTTTATTAATCTTGTGTATAAGGCATTAATGCAACATGTCTTGCTCTTTTAATTGCTGTTGTTAAAGCTCTTTGATGTTTTGCACAGTTACCTGTAATTCTTCTTGGAAGAATTTTGCCTCTTTCAGAAACATATCTTCTTAATTTGCTGATATCTTTGTAATCAATTGTTGTTACTTTATCTGCACAAGACGCACAAACACGTTTTTTTCTGCGTCCACGTTTTTTCTGAATCATGTTATATATCCTCCTTTTTTGATATTAGAAGGGCAGATCATCATCGTCTTCAATACTTTCATCAATAGGATAAAATCCATCTGCAACACTTGGCGCTGGCTGAGGTGCTGGTCTTGTAGGAGCAGGAGCTGGTGTAGCTTCACCCATACTTCCATTTGCAGCCATACGGCTTTCAAAAGCTGTTTTACTTTCTGCAAAATATTGTTCCTCTACCACAACATCAGTGCTCCAACGCTTTTGACCGTTTTGGTCTTCCCAAGAACGTACTTGAAGTCTGCCAACGATGCTGACCATTTGACCTTTTTTATAATATTTTTCTGCAAACTCTGCTAATTTTCCAAAAGAAACGCAGTTGATAAAGTCTGCATCAGGTTCACCTTGACGTTTAAATCTTCTATTTACTGCTAATGTATATCGAGCAATAGCCAGAGGTTCGGCAGCTTGAGAGTACCGTACTTCTGGATTTTGTGTTAATCTGCCCATTAAAATTACTTTATTCATAAAACGCCTCCGTTACGAAAAACCAATAAACAAATTATTTATTTCTGTTTTTTGACTTTTTAATATTATGCTTCTTTGCGAACAATAAGATAACGAAGAACATTTTCCATAATACGTATACGGCTTTCAATTTCTGCTGGAGCAGTTGCTGGAGCTTCAAAAGTTGTAAAACTGAAGAAACCTTCGTTTACTTTTTTAATTTCGTAAGCAAGTTTTCTTTTACCCCAGTCATCAACTTTTTCAATTTTAGCATCGAATCTTTCTAATAAAGCCTGTACTTTTGCAACTTCAGCTGATTTTGCTTCTTCATCCAATGTTGGATTTAAAACTAATGCTAATTCGTATTTATTCATGATTACACCTCCTTTTGGACAATGGCCCTTTTCATAAAAAGAGCAAGGATTTTTAACTTACAGAAATAAATGATATCATAATAATGTAAAAAATACAAGTGTTTTTTGATATTTTTATGTTATTATTAATGATAATACTATAATAAATATTGTATTTGATAAATGATTATTATAAAATTAGAAAAAATAAGAATCAAATGGATGTTTTTGATAAAAATAAGCGGAAACAATGTTTCCGCTTAGAAGTATCATTGTACTCCTGGGATTTTTGGTAATGTAGCAAAACCATTTTCTAATTCTTCATCTGTTGGAGCATAATCTTGCATATTTCCAGATTTATAATTCATATATGCTACTAAGTCATAAGCACCATTTCCTGTTAATCCAAACAATATTGTTTTAGATTCTCCAGTTTCTTTACATTTTTTTGCTTCATCAATCGCTGCTGCGATAGCATGAGCAGACTCTGGTGCTGGCAATATGGATTCTGTTTTTGCAAATAATGTTGCAGCATCAAATATATGATTTTGGAATAATGCCCTTGCTTCATCAATATAACCATCATGATACAATTTAGATACAATAGGTGACATACCATGATAACGTAAACCACCTGCGTGTATAGAAGAAGGTATAAAGCCACTACCTAATGTATACATTTTTGCAAGGGGTGTTACATGACCTGTATCACAAAAATCATATGCATATTTGCCACGAGAAAGAGAAGGACAAGCTGCTGGTTCTACTGCAATAAAATAAGGATTTGCTTTTCCTGTTAATTTATCTTTCATAAAATCAGAAATTAAACCACCTAGATTGGAGCCACCACCTGCACAACCTATAATAATATCAGGATACTCGTCTATTTTTTCCATTTGCAATTTTGATTCTGTACCAATAATAGATTGATGTAATAATACTTGATTTAGTACAGAACCAAGTGCATATTTTGTGTTTGGTGTAGAAACAGCTTTTTCTACGGCTTCACTGATTGCTGTACCAAGAGAGCCAGTACAATTAGGGTCTTGTGCTAATATTTCTCTGCCAACTTTTGTGGTATTGCTTGGGCTTGGAACAACATTTCCTCCATATGTTTCAATTACTGCTTTTCTGTATGGTTTTTGTTCTGCACTAATTTTTACCATATAAACATCAAGAGGTATGTTATAGAAAGAACACGCCATAGCAAGAGCAGTACCCCATTGTCCTGCGCCAGTTTCTGTTGTAATATGAGAAATACCTTGCTGTTTATTATAATAAACTTGTGCGATAGCAGAATTTAATTTATGACTGCCTGAAGTGTTGCTTCCTTCATATTTATAATAAATTTTTGCAGGAGTATCTAATGCTTTTTCTAATGTATATGCTCTGTGTAATGGAGAAGGTCTATACATTTTATAATATGCCTGTACTTCTTCTGGAATATCAATATAGCGTTCTGTTGAAAATTCTTGTTTGCAAAGTTCTTCTGCAAATATAGGGTAAAAATCTTCTTTTACAGCAGGTTTCATTGTTGCAGGATTGATAAAAGGGTCATGCTGTTCAGGCATATCTGCACGGACATTATACCATTGTTTTGGTAGTTCGTTTTCTGTTAATAGAATTCTGTTAGGAATGTTTTTTGACATAATTCATCTCTCCTATTCTGATATAAAAATAATATGATAGAAATATAAAAAGCCCTCTGCATAGTTTATATGCAGAGGGCGTAATATATATTTACATTACGTGGTGCCACCTCTATTGGTTATAAAATAACCCACTTATACCGTACAAACATACAGTATTCTCTGTAACGGGAGAACCCGAGTTGCATATTAATTCTAATAAAAGAACTTTCAGCTCCTACTCACAAGTCCATTCCAACAACAAAACTGTATTGGTTCACATCTGCCACCAACTTTCTGAAAGCAGTTTCTATTGTGTACTTACTCTTGGTCAATGTTTTAATATATATGGTTGTTATTTATTTTAATCATTTTTTTATATTTGTCAATAGTAAAATAAAATTTTTTGATATAGATATTTTAAAAATGGGAACATATTAAAAAAGTAAGTCGTCTTATAGTATAAAAAAGGAGCATGATATAGTATGGGAAAATGTATTGCAATATTATTTTTAGCATTAGCAGCTTATGGAAATTTTTCAAATGATACGACAACAACAGAACAACAAAATGTCCTTATGATTATGGTAGATAATGAATATTATTATAGTGAAGGAAAAGAAAGTGAAATATATGGTCGTTGTGGTGTGATGGACGGAGAAATTACTTCAACAGTAGAACAAACAGAAATACCAAATAAAAATAATCAGTCTAATTTTGGAAAAGGTTATGGTTATCAGTATATAGATAAAAATATAGAAGTGAATATGGACGGTAAATGGATAGTATTTGAAAAAATAGAATGAACACATTAAGAAATATTTAATAAAATAGAAATAGAAGTATACTTTTTCTTTTTTCTGTTTTGTAGTATGATAAAAACAGTGGGAGGCGTATGTGTGTGCAATCAGAAAGCAATGCAGAAATAAGAAGAAAAAGAAGAATGAAAAGAAAAAGAAGGAAAAAAATAATTAAAATATTACTATTATTATTTTTGATTATTTTAGCAATTATTTTTGGTTTTGTTTTATTTTTAAAAAAAGGAGAACACAAACCATATACCATAGGATTAGACGCAGGACATGGAGGAGAAGATGTCGGCGCAATAGGATACATAGAAGAAGTAGAATTGACAGAAAAAACCGTAGATTTTTTACAGGAATTATTAGAAAAAGATGGTCGTTTTAAAATAGTTCGTTCTCGTAAAAATGGAGAAGATATAGGCATTACAAAAAGAAAAGAGATATTATTAAAACAAAAACCAGATTTGATACTTTCTATACATGGAAATTCTGACCCCACTGGAACAGCAAGAGGATTTGAATGTTATCCTTCTCCACCAGGGAGATATAACCATGAAATTAGTTATTATTTTGCAGTATGTATTGCAGAAAGTATGGCAGAGGTAGGAAACCATTTGAGAGGGGAAAATGGTGTCAGATATGCTTATTATGTAACAGACCAAAATGGAAATACACAAAAAGCGATAAAAGAAATATCAGATACTATGGTATATGCTCAGCAGTCTTTTGGTATGGTAGAAAATTTAAAATGTCCTTCTGTATTAGTAGAACAATGTTTTGTAACAAATCAGCAAGATGTTGAGCAATTTGGAAGTGAAACGGGCTGTAAATTAGCAGCAAGTGCATACTATAAAGCAATTTGTAAATATTTGGGTATTAAGGAAATATCAAGCAATATATAATTTGTATTTGTATCAAGGACAAATGTATTGTGAAAAATGACAATTAATTGAGATTATTTAAAAAAAAACATTGCAAAATCACGAAAAATAGTTCTGTCTTTTATAAAAAACAACAGAATGGTTGACGTGTTTCTATCATATGTTATAATTTTTTTAATAAAGAAAAGAGCAATTCTTTTTTGACTTTATTAAAGAGGTATCTAAATATAATGCCTTCTTTTTAAAAAAGAGGGCATTTTTTTCATTCATAATATCATCATTTTGAAATCATAGGGAGGTTTAACAAAATGAATAGAGTTTATAATTTTTCCGCAGGTCCATCCATGCTTCCTTTAGAAGTGTTGGAAAAGGCACAGAAGGAATTTGTTTGTTATGGTAATAGTGGTATGTCTGTTATGGAAATGAGTCATCGTTCAAAGGATTTTGAAGAAATATTGCATCATACAGAAAATACATTAAGAGAGCTGATGCAGATACCAGACAATTATAAAGTGCTGTTTTTACAGGGAGGCGGCTCTACACAGTTTGCAATGATTCCTATGAATTTAATGAATAAAAATCATAAAGCAGATTATGTAAAAACAGGACAATGGGCAACAAAAGCAATACAAGAAGCACAAAAATATGGAAAAGTAAATATTGTTGCCTCTTCAGAAGATACCACATTTGATAGAATACCAAATTTAGATAAAAGTAAATTTGATACAGAAGCAGATTATTTTTATATTACATTAAATAATACTATTTATGGTACAAGATATACTATATTGCCTGATACAGGCAGTGTTCCTTTAGTAGGAGATATGTCTTCCAGTATATTGTCAGAAGAAATTGACATTACAAAATTTGGTCTGCTTTATGCAGGAGCGCAAAAAAATTTAGGTCCAGCTGGTGTAACAGTAATCATTATCAGAGAAGATTTATTAGGAAATGCTATGGAATTTACACCAACAATGCTTCGCTATGATGTTCATGCAAAAAATGATTCATTATATAATACACCTCCTACATATGGTATTTATTTTATGGGACTTGTATTTGATTGGGTAAAACAGCAGGGAGGCGTAAAAGAATTACAAAAAATAAATGAACAAAAAGCATCTATACTGTATGACTTTTTAGATAATTCTAAATTATTTAAAGGTACTGTTGTAAAAAAAGACCGTTCTTTGATGAATGTGCCATTTATTCTACCAACAGAAGAATTAAATAAGAAATTTATTGCAGAGGCGAAAAATAAAGGCTTTGTGAATTTGAAAGGACATAGAACAGTAGGAGGCATGAGAGCAAGTATATATAATGCTATGCCTATAAAGGGTATCGAATCACTTGTGGCATTAATGGAACAGTTTGAAAAAGAAAATAAATAAGGAGAAATAGTATCATGTATAATATCAGAACATTAAATCAAATTTCTCACATAGGATTGAAAAAATTGCCTGCATCAGAATTTATTATTTCTGATACAGAAGAAAATCCAGATGGTATTATTGTAAGAAGTTTTGATATGCACAATATGGCTTTACCTGAAAATTTGTTAGCAGTAGCAAGAGCTGGCGCTGGTACAAACAATATTCCTGTTGAAAAATGTACAGAAAGGGGAATACCAGTATTTAATACCCCTGGAGCAAATGCAAATGCTGTAAAAGAATTGGTATTGACAGGACTTTTGGTTTCTTCCAGAAAAGTTATTGAAGGAGCAAACTGGACACAAACATTAATAAATAGCAATAATGTAGAAAAAGATGCAGAGGCAGGTAAAAAGCAATTTATAGGACCGGAAATATCTGGAAAAAAATTAGGTGTAATTGGTTTGGGGGCAATAGGTGTATTGGTAGCAAATGCAGCTTTAGATTTGGGCATGGAAGTAATAGGATATGACCCCTATTTATCAATAGAGTCTGCATGGCATTTATCTTCTAGTGTAAAACACGCATCTACGTTAGAGGAAGTTGTAAGCCAAAGTGATTATATTACATTGCATATTCCTTTAAATGATAAAACAAAACATACTTTTAATAAAGATTTGTTTGCTGCAACAAAAAGAGGCGCACGTCTTATGAATTTTGCAAGAGGCGAATTGGTAGATACAAAAGCATTAAAATGTGCTATCAATGAGGGAATTATATCAAAATATATTGTAGATTTTCCAAGTAAAGACTTATTAGGTATTGATAAAGTAGTGGTGACACCTCATTTGGGAGCATCTACACCAGAATCAGAAGAAAACTGTGCTATGATGGCAGCAGTGGCAATTAGAGAATATTTAAAATATGGTAATATTAAATATTCTGTAAATTTCCCTAATTGTTATATTGATTATTCTGGAAAACCTAGAGTTGTAATTTCTCATAGAAATATTGTTAATATGATTGGTCAGTTAGGTGCTGTATTTACAAAATATAGTGTGAATATTGACAATATGATAAATAAAAGCAAAGGAAATTTAGCATATAATATTATTGTATGTGATAGTTTAAATGGAAAAGAAAAAGAACTTGTACAAGATTTATATAATATTGAAAGTGTGATAAAAGTAAGAGTATTATATTAAAGGGGAGATTTTTTTGGCAATCATAAGACCTTTTCGGGCAATCCGTCCAGTAGCAGAAAAAGCAGAAAAAGTGGCTGCTTTGCCTTATGATGTTATGAATAGCGAGGAAGCAAGAGAAATGGTAAAAGATAATCCATATTCTTTTCTTCATATAGATAAGGCAGAAATAGATTTAGACCCTTCTATTGATTTATATCATGAAAAAGTGTATCAAAAGGCAAAACAAAATATGGAAAATATGATACAAGATGGCATTCTGATACAAGATGAGAAACCTTTGTTTTATATTTATTGTTTAACAATGAATGGAAAAACTCAAACCGGGCTTGTAGTATGTACTTCTATTGATGAATATTTAGATAATACAATTAAAAAACATGAGTTGACAAGAGCAGATAAAGAAGCAGATAGAATATGTCATGTAGATACATTAAATGCAAATACAGGTCCTATTTTTTTAGCATATCATAATAATGAACAAATAAAATCCATATTGCATACTATTATGGAAAAGCAAAAAGCAGTTTATGATTTTGTTTCAGAAGATGGTATTGGTCATAAAGTTTGGCTAGTTTCTGATGAGAAAGATATTTCAGAGTTAATAGTACTATTTGAAAAAGTACCAAACCTTTATATTGCAGACGGACATCATAGAAATGCTTCGGCTGTAAAAGTAGGACTAAAACGTAGACAGAATAAACCAAATTATACAGGAGAAGAAGAATTTAATTATTATCTTTCTGTATTGTTTTCTGATGATGAATTATATGTTATGGATTATAATAGAGTTGTAAAAGATTTGAATGGTTTAACAGAGAAAGAATTTTTTAAAAAAATAGAACAAAAGTTTGAAATAGAATTATATCAAAAAGAAGGATGCTGTCATCCGAAACAACGTCATCAATTTGGTATGTATTTGGACAAAAAGTGGTATTTATTGACTGCAAAAAATAATATCATACAAAAAGATATTGTTGCTGCTTTAGATGTTTCTATACTTCAAAATGAAGTATTAGAACCAATACTTGCTATTGGTGACCCTAGAACAGATAAAAGAATTGATTTTATAGGAGGAATAAGAGGATTAGAAGCATTACAACAAAAAGTAGATAGTGGTGATATGAAAATTGCTTTTTCTATGTATCCAACATCTATGAAAGAATTGATGAGTGTAGCAGATGAAAATAGAACAATGCCCCCAAAATCTACATGGTTTGAGCCTAAATTAAGAAGCGGGCTTTTTATACATGATTTGGAAAAATAATATTTAGATTTTATTTCCAGTATAAAAAAAATCACTTTTGTTATACTAAATATTACAGTAGTAAATATTTTGTCGTTTTATAAAATGCAGTGCGACAATAAACTTTTTCTACTGTAAAGGAGTGGTATCCAATGAAAAGCTTTACAATGGGTATTGTAACAGGTGGTTTGATGACAGCGATTGGAATTGGTTGTTTGCTACAAGACCAAAAGTATTATCAATCTATCAAAAAAAAGGGAAATAAAATAATGAAAAAAGGCAAACATATGGCAAGAAAAGCCGAAAATGTTGTAGAAGATGCAGTTGATGATTTATTAGAACTGTAAAGAGTGAAGGGCAGGCAAATATTATAATACATAATATTTGTCTGTTTTTCTATATTTTTATCTGTATGGAATACAAAAAGTGAAACAAAATGTAACATTGACATTGAATCAAGTCTTTTGACTATGATATAATAAATAATAATTTATCAAATAGCAGTAAAATTTGTATTCCTTTGAGCTTATTATGATTAATATAAAAAAATTATTTTTTTACGTTGTATGTGTATTTATTTTAGTGAATAATGGTATATGATATTATCTTTTTACAAATAAAAAAATATTGTCAATATTTTATAAAAATCAAATATGTGTTATAATTTTATAGATTAAGTAAATATGATATTATTTTTTTTACTATAATATGAAATGATAAATAAAGTGATTTTATAGTGTCCCTATGTTGTTATTCAAGAAGGCAAATTAGAAGATTTGATAGTAATGTATATAGTTTATTTTCTAGTTTGAAATAAAATGTAATTTTGTATGATATAGAGAAGGGAATATTCGCAGTAGTGTAGTAGAAGGGAGGTTTTACAATATTATGAAAACAGTAATGAATATAGAGGAATTATTAGATGTTTTGGGGGACACAAGTGTTATTGTGATAAAACAACAAGATGAGAAAATATTATACCTCAATAAAAAAGCAAAAGAAATCAATCCTGAATTTCAAAAAAATACGATTTGTCATGGTCTTTGGAAGGGAAAATGTGAAAATTGTCCCATAAAGAATATAGAAGATAAAAAATATAATAAAACAGTAGTATATAGTGAGTCAACAAATGAAATCATTGATATATGTGCTATGAGCATATTATGGAAAGGGATTACACCAGCTTTTGTAATTACAATGTCGCCCCATATTGCAACAGAAGAAGAAAAGGAATCCGAAATTGCTAAAAGCTGGCTGACTCATGCACTATCTCAAGTATATGAGATGGCCGTAGTAAATAATTTAAGTAAAAATGAATATGTTGTGTTTCATAATGGAGGTATAATTGATTTACCTGAAAATGGAAAAACACAGGTATTATTTGATAATATAGAAAAAAAGCTAGAGGAAGATTATAAAGAAAATTGGCGTTCTATATTTTCAATAGAAAATCTTTTAGAGAGTTTTCAAAATGGAGAAAAAAAAGTATTATTAGATTTATATTTTGAAAAAGAAAAAAGATGGTTTTCCTGCGGATGTTTTTTGCTAGAAAGTACATATAGCAAAGAAATATTGAGCATTATATTAGTAAGAGATATTACAGAAAGCAAACATAAAGAAAAAGAACAACAAATACAATTAGAATTTACACATTCTAGTATGAGAGGTGCAAGTGGTAAATATTTGGTAACAGAAGAAGATATTTATTTACTTGAAGGAAGTCCTCAATATTTTGAAGTTCTCTGTATGGCGGAAAAGGAATATTATGAATTAAAAGGAAAAGTGTTACCTTGGTTGGAGGAAGCAGAAAGAAGAAAGTATATTCAAACAGCAATAGAGAATGGAAAAAATAGAGAACCTCTTTTATGGGAAGCACCTAGAAAAATGAGCAATGGTATGGTACATTGGTTTCAATTACAAGGAATGTTTATAGGAGAGCAATCTGGATATCCCGTATATTATGGTATATTGTTGGATACTTCAGAAAGAAAACGCTTGGAAATAGAACAAAAGGCAACATTTAATAGTTTGCCTGGAGGCGTGGCAAAAATACGACTGGATGATAGACTTACTATATTAGAAGTAAATGATTATTTTTTTGAAATGTTTGGAAAAACAACAGGAGCAGGATTCTTTTCCAGTATTTATAGTATAGATAGAAAAATAGCGCAGAGAGAATTTGACAAAATGATACAACAACACAGTCGTTTTAAAATGGAATTAAGAATGTTGGATGCCAGAGAAGAAATTATGTGGATTCATTTGGAAGGTAATGAATTCAGCATAGAAAATGGGATACCTGTATGTTTGTTTGTTATGATAGATATTACAAATTATATTGAAATGCGTTTACAACTGGAAGAAGTAAAAGAAAAGTATCATAAAAATATTGCTGGTTCAAACCATAGAATATTGGTATATGACAATAATCATGACCATTTTGAATTTATTGATGAGGCAGCAGATGAACAATATTATAAAAGTATTCCATTCCAATATCATGTAAAAGATGATAAAATTGTATTTTCAGAAGCAATTAAAAATCAAATTGGTATGAAAATATGTTATGAAAATTTTAAACAATGGCTTTTACAATCTAATGTTGTATTTCAAGGAGATATGAATATATTAAAAAATATTTATAATCAATGTATGATAGATAATATTAGTATTAAAGCACAACTTCGCTTTTTAACAATAAATGGTTCTTATGAATGGTTTGAAATACATTGTAATCCTTTATGGGATGAAAATAAAAAGCAATGTTTAAAAATAGCTGGAACATTAGTAAACATCAATGCTTTGCGCCAAATGCAAAGTGAGGCAACAACATGGAGAGAAAGAGCAAGGAGAGACCCTCTAACAGGTTTATACAATAGAGCTATATTTAGAGAAAAAGTATTAGCTTTGTTGGAAGAAAATACAAAAGGTGCATTGATATTTATGGATGTGGACTATTTTAAAAAAGTAAACGATACATTAGGTCATGCCATAGGTGATGATGTATTACTTACAGTAGCAAAAAGATTAAAAGGATTTTTTAGAGAGTCTGAAGATGTTATAGCAAGATATGGTGGAGATGAATTTATTGTATTTTTGAAAAATGTTTGCACAGAACAAGATTTGAGAAAAAAATTACAGCAATTATTAGAAGTATTTCGAGAGAAATATCAGAGAGGAGATACCTCTTGGAATATTACAGGCAGTGTAGGTGCAGCATTTTATCCTCAAGATGCTTCAGATTACCAAATGCTATTGGAGAAAGCAGATACAGCATTATATGTTTCTAAAAATAAGGGCAGAGATAGGTTTACACTATATTCTGACTGCAATAATGAAGAATAAATAATGATACCCCCTATATTTAAAATAGGGGGATTTTATTTGTTTCATAAAAAAAGAGGTATAAAATTAGTATTTTTATAATATCACTTGGTATGAAATAATGCTTTTTGGGTATTGTTTTATAGAGGTGATATCGTTGAAACAAAAATATCTATTTTGTTGTATTACAATTTGTATGATAATGTTTGTAATAATGGATTTTGGAATATATCATGTAGAAAATATAACAAGCAGTTATTTTAAATTTTTAGCTATGACATTATTATTTTTAAGTGCTAATTATTATAAAAAAATGATATTATGCTATACTATATTTTGTGATTTTTTACTATTGTTTACATCAATGTATACATTAGGAATTGCTTTTTTTATAGTAGTACATTTATTTTATTTGTGTCAAATGATTCCTTTTTTCGAATATCAAAAAAGGCAACAACAATGTATGCTATTGTTATTGCTTTTTGGAATTCTATTTAGTTTTTTACCACTGTATACAGTAGCGATTTGTTATAGTATTACTTTTTTGCTTCATATTATTGTTGCAGTGACTCAAAAGTGCAGTAAAATGTATATTACTGGTTTAGTTTTATTTGTATTATGTGATTGCTGTACTGCAATTTCTTTTTTAACATTTAATACTATGGTTGCAAAATGTATATGGATATTATATTTACCATCACAAATATTGCTTACTATTACAAAACAACATTATTTTTCCACTGTGTTACCACTTCCGCAAATAAAATACCCTCACCTGCTCCGTCTTCAAAAAAAGAGATAACTTCTTTTATACCATTTTCTAATGTATGCACACAACATTTTGATGTTACAGCATCACCTTTATAACATTCTTTACGATATACAACACGGATATCTAAAATAGTCATAGTGTTATAAATATCATCAGGTATATCATCGATTGCCCATTCGATATATTTGACATTGTTAGTATGACCGTTGTTATCAGTATCCCTTCTAGTTACAATAAATGTTCTTTCCATAATTGTATCATCGTTCTGTAATTTGGGTAGCTTATACTTTTCATTTTCTATTGCAGTGATTTCTGTGTTACCATATTTTTGTTCCATTTCACTGCCTATAACAGTTGGCTTTCTTTCCTCTAAATCCATAAATATCCAGCGGGAAGCAATATGAGCAGAAATAGCACCATATTGGTCATAAAGCATATAAGAGCGTTCTGCCTGCATACGACGACATTTACTGCTCCATGTTACGATTTTTATTGTTTCACCGCATTTAGGCATATGGTCTATTATAATATGCCAATTTACTACCGCCCACCCTCTATGGTGTTCAGCCATATAATCTAATGTATATCCTAAACTAGCTGAATGTCTAATTGCTGTATCCTGCAAATGAAATACAAGCGCAGAGGGTGTTAAAAATAAATTGCTGTCTACTTCAAAATAACCAATTTGTTGTTGCTCTGTATAACTTTTATCCATAATTCTTCTCCTTAAATGAATGATTTGTGATATAATTTTAATGGTTAATCATATTGATAACGATTTGTTATTTTTACTATTGAAATTTATAACATAGGAGAAATTAAACGAGAAACAGATTCTTTAACACGAAACCACCATTTTCTTTTGCTATACCATTCCTTTGTAATTTCTACACAGTTATCTAAATCATTTAAAAAGTCCTGTTCTAATAATATTGTTGTTTGTTCATCATATAAAAAGGCATTAATTTCAAAATTTAAGTCAAAACTACGTATATCCATATTTGCTGTACCAATAGAGCAAATTTTACTATCAACAAATACTGCTTTTGTATGAATAAATCCCTTTTCATATTGATAACAACGTACACCAGCCTCTAAAAGTTCTCCTAAATAAGACATACTTGCCCAATAAACAAAAAAATGGTCAGGATTTCCAGGTATAATAATACGAACATCAATGCCAGAAAGTGCTGCAACACGAAGTGCTTCCAATATACCATCATCAGGAACAAAATAAGGTGTTTCAATATAAATGTGTTTTTCTGCCTCATTCATCATTTTAAAATAACCATTCCATATATTTTTCCAAACTGTATCAGGACCACTGGATATGATTTGCATTTTGATACCATCTATTTGTTTTCTTTCTGGAAAATATAATTTCTTTAGTGAAATAGGAGCATAAGCAGTAGTAAAGTTCCAATCCATCATAAATCTAATTTGAAGTTGGTCGATTGCATCTCCTTGTATTCTTAAATGTGTATCGCGCCATGAGCCATATCTTTTTACAATGCCTAAATATTCATTACCTATGTTAAAGCCGCCAATATAGCCAATTTCACCATCTATAATACAGATTTTTCTGTGGTCACGATAATTTAAACGAATAATAAAACGAGGTAAAAACGCAATAGCATAGCCTCCATTTTGTTCTAGTTCTTGAAAAAAATTACGAGGAAGGCTACTGCACCCCATACCATCATAAAGTAAGCGAACTTCCACACCTTCTTTTGCTTTTAATGCAAGTTCATGCACAATTTTTTTACCTAAGTCATCTCCTCTTAATATATAATATTCCATGTGTATAAATTTTTTTGCCTGACGTATATCATTTATTAAAGCATCAAATTTACTATTTCCATCTATAAAGCGTTTTAATGTGTTATTTGTTGTAACCCAACTTCCTGCATTGATATGGAGAGAAATTAAGTCATCTAGATTTTCCTGTACAATATATTCTTGTTTTTTTTCAATTATTTTTTTTTGAGAACGAAATGTATCAAGGGAAGTATCATTGAATAGCAAATAACGATAATATACTTCTGTATCATATTTTTCTTTTTGTATAAACATTTTTTCTCTTTTACTGTTTCTCCCAAATACCATATAAATGATAAATCCAAAAAAAGGAATAAAAAATAATACAAGAAGCCATGCCCAACTGCTTGCTGGTTTTCGTCTTTCAAAAAATACAACAAGCCCTGCAAAAATAACATTCAATATAAAAATTCCTGTTAACAAAAATGGTAAAAAATCAATAAATGTCATTTTATCACCTCTATAAAAATATGAAATTTATGATAATGTATTATAAGTATTTGATAATATAATAGGCTGTATTTTATTGAAATCATATGAAAATATGGTCAAAAATTGAAAATATTATCCTATCAAAAATGTTACTTTATTATTATAACGTATTTTTTTTGTTTTTTCCTCTTTATTTTGACAACATTTATAAAATTTAAAATAAAAAATTTTTATTTTCTATTTCCTAAAATAAAAAACAATGTTAAAATAGAAACAACTGCTTTATATTAAAAAAACATAATGAAAGAGGAGGAACGATTGTGCTATTTGATATATTATTTATAGTGCTTATTATCATTATTATTGCGCTTGCAGTATTGTATTATTTTAATCGTAAAAATATGGGGAAAATGGTACAAGCACAAGACTTTATTGAACAAAATAAGGTTTTGACACAAATTTTTGTAATAGACAAAAAAATGGAAAAACCATCTCCTACAAACATGACAAAAGCTGTATATGAGCAAATGCCTAAAACAGCAAAAATGAGAAAAATGCCTTTGGTAAAGGCAAAGGTAGGACCACAGATTGTAAATTTAATGTGTGACAAATCTGTTTTTGAAATTATACCAGTAAAAAAGAATGTAAAAGTTGAATTAGCAGGAATTTATATTGTAAAAGTGCAGGGAACGAATTTAGCAAATAAAAAGAAAAAAACATTTGGCGAAAAAATGAGTTTGAAAATGAAGGAAATGCAGGAAAAAAAATAGTAATATAAAAAAAGAAGCAATGATTTATAATATTGCTTCTTTTTTATGTATTATTTAGTCTTCATCAATAATAACAACAGTACCGCCTAATCTTTTGTTTAATTCAGAGCGTGTAATTTTAATAACATTAGGCATAATACCTTCTGGATGTTCTGCGATGAAATAAGGGTCTTCATCGTCACAGTCATTTTCGTCTAAATAACCAGAAAAATTAGAAATAATAGATTTCATAATTTCAACACTAGAACCCCAATAACCTAAATCTAAAAATATTTGTCTTTCTTTTTGTCCTGTTTTAGAAAATTTTGTGCTTTTATAAACAATAGCAAATAAACGACGTTCTTCCCCCTTGTATGTGAAGTAAACAGCCATTTCATTATTTTCGCCGTTTTTATTTTCATAGCGGTTGACTTTAGCGGAGGGGTCAAACCATTTTAATATAAACTGATAAATTTGCTCTAATTCAATTTCTTTTGTAATATAACCATGCGTTTTTGCTGTCATAGTCCCTCTCTCCTTACTATATTTAACAATGAATAGTGATTTATTTTGATATTTTCCATTATACAAGAAACAATGATATACTGCAATAGAGAAAGCAAATTGCATAAAAAAATACACATAATTTAAAACAATACAGAAGTAATTCCTATATATAAAGCAGGTACAAGTAATGCAGGAAGTAAATTTAATGTTTTAATACTTTTGATATTTAATATGCCAAGTGCAGAACTCATAATCAATATACCACCCACAATACAAATTTCTGTCATTAAGCTGTCTGTCATAAAGCTACCTATAAATTGTGCTAAAAGATAAATACTACCTTGCCATAAAAAAAGTATTACAGCAGAAAAGGCAATACCAATACCAAAATTAGAGGCAAGTATCATAGAGGTAACACCATCTAACATAGCATTTGTAAATAAAAGTGTATTATTTCCATTTAAGGCACTTTCTATGGGACCTAATATAGACATTGTTCCAATACAAAATAAAAGAACAGCCGTTGTGAGTCCTTGCGCTAAATTTCCAGTAGATACTTTTTTAGTAAGATTTTGAAATTTTCCATCTAAATCTATAATAGAACCAATAAGACCACCAAATGCCATACTAAATATAAATAAAACTGGATATTGACTGTTTGGCATAGCTTTTACAAAATTGCTAATTCCTAATGAAAGTGCTGCTAACCCTAAACCATTCATCATAGTGTCTTGATATTCCTGTTTAATTCCTTTGTGTAATGTAGCCCCTATTACACTGCCAGCCAATATAGTACAGCAATTTGTAATTGTTCCAAGCATTATCATTCCTCCTTAAATATATTGTTGTATTTTATAATATTTTATCATATACTTATTGTACCACTTTTTTGACTGTTATGTTAGGTATGTTTATAAATTTAAAAATAATTTAAAATAATAAAATGATATGATACATGAAAAGTAAAGAAAGAAGAGTATAAAAATGAATTATCGATGTGAAATAAAAACAGATTTAGGAACTATGACATTAATTGAAACTGAAAATAAAATTAGTCATATTAGTTTTAGTATTATGGAAAAATTGTTAGAAATACCCATTAAAAAAACAATGCTTTTAGAAAAGGCAGAACAGCAAATATTAGAATATTTTGAAGGAAAAAGACAAAATTTTTCATTGCCTATTGCACCAGAAGGAACAGCATTTCAAAAAAAGGTATGGAAAGCATTACAAAATATTCCTTATGGACAAACACGCAGTTATGGAGAAATAGCAAAAGAGATTGGACAATGTCATGCTGTAAGAGCAGTAGGAAATGCTAATCACAATAATCCTATTGCTATTGTGATTCCTTGCCATAGAGTAATTGGAGCAAATGGAAAATTAACAGGATATTATAGTGGAATAGATAAAAAAGAGTTTCTTTTAAAATTAGAAGGTGCTTTAATATAATTAATGTTCAGTGGAAAATATATTTTCCACTGAACAAATGATATTTTTTGAAATAATATTTAATTTGCTACTGTAGCACTATCTAATGATGCATTATAAGATGTGCCTTGCAGTAAAGGTGCTGTGGGTGCAGAAGCATTATAATTGTTATAATTATTTGTACCTGCAATATCATTTCTCATACTATCATTAGCACTACCATTTGTAATGCCATAATAATCCCAATAGCCTGCACCATTTGTATTATTAATACCAAAACGATTTAACATATTTTCTCCATCTGTACGCATACCACTATAATCATAATTATAGTCATAAGCATTATTTCCTCGTGTTGCACCACCTAAATTATTAGATACCTTTTCACCACATGCCGTAATACCAAACATTAATGAAAATATTGCAGCTATTGTAAATATAGGAACTTTTTTCATAAAAATCCTCCTTACCAGTATTTTGTTTCATCATAATACATTATGGAATATGATTTATAGTATACTGTAATATGATTTTAGTAAAAATAATATAGCTTTTATTAAATGAATATTTGTATTTCATTTGCAAAACAAATTTGTAATACGACAGATTGCAAATAGTTTTATCAAATTGATTACAAATTTATTTTTTACATGAAATATTTTTTCATACAACAATAAATTTGCCATTTTGACAAAAAATAGCCAAAGTAATTTTATTTTGTCAAATAAAGGGGTAGAAAAATAGTAAATTTTCCGATATAATAAAGTTATAAGTTGTCAAACAAATCCAAAAGAAAAAGGGTGGTATTATGAATTTTCAACGAAGCAGTGGTATATTACTTCATCCCTCCAGCTTACCTAGTAAATTTGGTATAGGTGATTTCGGACCAAATGCATATAAATTTGTAGATTATTTAGAAAAAGCCGGACAGCATATTTGGCAGGTATTACCATTAGGACCAACTAGTTTTGGAGATTCTCCTTATCAGAGTTTTTCTACATTTGCTGGAAATACATTATTTATTAGTCCTGAAATATTGTATAAAAAGGGGTACTTAGAAGAAATAGATGTGGAATTTGCACCTGGTTTTTCATGTAAAAAAACAGATTATGGTAATGCAATTCCTTTTAAAAAGGGACTATTTGAAAAAGCATATCGTCGTTTTCAAAAAAAGGCTTTTACAGCAGACCAAGTGGAATTTCAAAAATTTTGCGATACAAATGATTTTTGGTTAGAAGATTATGCTTTATTTGCATCTTTAAAAGACTATTTTATTGCAGAGAGACAAGAAGCAGGTTTTTCAAATGAGTTTTTTGCTTTTGAAGAAAAAACTGCTAAAATATTGCCAAAAAATTTACAAAAAGACTATTATTTTGGCTCTGTTTGGAGTACATGGCCAGAAGAATTAGTGAATAGGGAATGTGGCGCATTAGAAAAATGGAAAAGAAAATTATCATCTGCTATTGACAGATATAAATTTTTACAATTTGAATTTTTCCGCCAATGGGAAGCATTAAAAAAATATGCAAATGAAAAAAATATCAAAATTATAGGAGATATTCCTATATTTGTAGCTTATGATAGTGCAGATACATGGGCGAATCCTAAAAATTATTATATAGACGAAAAGGGCTATCCTACATTAGTAGCAGGTGTTCCACCAGACTATTTTAGTGAAACAGGTCAGCTCTGGGGAAATCCTCTTTATAATTGGGAGGAACATGAAAAAATAGGTTATCAATGGTGGATTGATAGAATACGTTATACATTAAATATGGTAGATATTCTTCGTATTGACCATTTTAGAGGTTTTGAAAGTTTTTGGGCAGTTCCTTTTGGTGACAGAGATGCAACAAAAGGAGAATGGAGAAAAGGTCCTGGAGAAAAGTTATTTACTGCTATTAAAAAGGAATTAGGAGATTTACCTATTATTGCAGAAGACTTAGGCATTATTACAGATGATGTAAGACAATTAAGAAAAAAATTAGGCTTTCCAGGTATGAGGATATTGCATTTTGCTTTTAGTGATGACAGCAAAAATGATTATTTGCCACATAATTATGAATCTAATACAGTAGTATATACTGGTACACATGATAATGACACTACAATAGGCTGGTATACAAATGGTACAGAACATGAAAAAGACCATGTACGTCGCTATATGAATATTAGTGGTAATGACATTGCATGGGATATGATTCGTCTTGCTATGAGTTCCTCAGCAGTGTTTGCTATATTCCCTATACAAGATGTTCTACGTTTAGACAGTAGTCATCGTATGAATGTGCCAAGTACATCAGCAGGTAATTGGCAATTCCGTTTTGAATTATCTCAATTAAATGATGATGATGCAAATGGTTTACGTTATTTATCAGAATTATTTAATAGAATACCTGAAGTAAAAGAAGAACAACAACAAAACTCTGTTTCAGAACAACAGCAGGAAATTGTTACAGAACAACAGGAAATTATTATAGAACAGCAACAAACGGTTATCAAAGAGCAGAAAGTAGAATTTTCACCAGAAAAAGAAAAACATATAAAAAGACCGAAAAAAAGAAAAAAATAATAGCAATATATAAAAATAAAAGCTCTGAAAAATTCAGAGCTTTTACTTGTCGAAAAAACTTATTTAAAAGACATTGATGTTATAACTAATATTTTTGTATAGTGTATAATACTTTGACTTAAAATTGACATGATAAAAAGCATTTGATATGATAATATATAAAGTTTTATTATATGGATAGTATTGATGTTGTTATAAAAATAAAAAAGGGGGCGATTTTTTATGAAAAAACAACAAAATTTACAGGAAATGATTCAAAAAGATTTTGAACAGTATAATATTGTTTGGACACAGTTTTATAATGATAAAGATGCAATGGAAGCCCTTTTTTTAATGTTGATTAGTCATTATATTGATAAAATTAATGGTTTTGCAGAAGATATTGAAGTTTTGAGTGCTTATCAAAAAATAGAACAACAGGTAGAAATCTGTCGCAAAAATATTTCTCTACTAATAGAAAGAATGAAGTTATTTCAACAAAATCATTATAGTAACGATGGTTTATTAGATTTATATTTAAAGCAGGAAAAGGAAAAAGATGTCATTATAATAGAAATGGATTTTACAGCAGTTCGTTTAAGTATTGGCATTATGGAGGGAATTTCTTCCATAGAAAAAGAAGAAGTAATTGAAAAATTAGGAGAAATAGAAGAGATTTGTAGTCTGCCTTTGACAAGAAAGAAAAAATGGGATAAATTAAGACAATATGTAGTATGGATTTCTGGCAAAGATGTTAAAATTGCTATGAAATTATTACCTTTATTTTTAAAAATACAATAATGAAGGAGAAGGACTTTTAATATGATTAAATTAATTGCAGCAGATATGGATGGTACATTATTGAAAGATAATAAAGAAATTGATAGTGAAATATATGAATTACTTCCTAAAATGAAACAAAAAAATATTCATTTTGTGGCAGCAAGCGGAAGACAACGCCCTAGTTTGGAAAAATCATTTGAACATTATTTAGAAGATGTTACAATATTAGCAGAAAATGGTGCTTATGTAGTACATAACGGAGAAGAAATTTATTCTAGTGTTATGTCAAAAGAATTGATTGATTTTATAACAGAAGAAATAAAAAAATTAAATAATGTAGGAATATTATATTGTGGCAAACATTGCTGTTATACACCTTATATAGAATGTTACAATACATTAGCCTCTCCTAAATTTCATTATAATATAAAATTAATCAATCATTTTGATGATATTAAAGAAGATATTATTAAAGTTTCGTTAGTAGACCCACAAGGTGCAAGCAGATATAGTTTTCCTATATTAGAAAAGATATTAAAAGGAAAGGTGGAAATTGCTGTTTCTGGTTTTGACTGTATTGATATTGTTAACAAGGGTGTATCAAAAGGAAATGCTATTGAGATATTGCAAAAAAAATGGAATATTACGCCAGAAGAAACAATGACATTTGGCGACAATTATAATGATATAGAAATGTTACAGCAAGCAAAATATAGTTTTGCTATGGCACATTCCGAACAAGGTGTAAAAAAATGTGCTAATTATATTGCTGGAGATAATAATGAAGGAGCTGTTGTAGCACAAATTAAAAAGTTCGTCAATATTTGAGGTGAAAAGATGAAAACAGTAGCAAGCCATGCATTAGGCTGCAAAGTAAATCAGTATGAAAGTGAAGCAATAGCAGAGTTATTTGAACAAAAGGGCTATACAGTAGTAGACATGGAACAGCCAGCAGACGTATATATTATTAATACGTGTACAGTAACTAATTTTGGTGATAAAAAATCCAGACAACTTATTCGTAAAGTAAAAAGACAAAATCCAGATAGTATTATTGTTGTAGCTGGCTGTTATGCACAAACTGCACCTAATGAAATTATGGCAATAGATGGTGTAAATATTGTGGTAGGTACAAAAGATAGAAAACAAATTTTGAAATTAGTAGAAAATTATGATAAAAAAGAGCAAACACAGAATTGTGTTTCTGAAATTATGCAAGAAAGAGAATTTGAGGATTTATCTATACAAAAATTGGAGAATAGAACAAGAGCATATTTAAAAATACAAGATGGTTGTAGCCAATTTTGTTCTTACTGCATTATACCTTATGCAAGGGGTCCTATCAGAAGCAGAAAGCCGGAAGATGTAATTTCGGAGGTAATACGTTTATCAAAAAATGGATTTCAAGAAGTAATATTAGCAGGAATCCATGTAGCATCTTATGGAAAAGATTTAAAGAATATTACATTGCTTGAAATGATTCAAAAAGTGCATAATATAGAAGGAATCAAAAGAATACGATTTAGCTCTATTGAACCTAATATTGTGACAAAAGAATTTGCAGAAACATTATCTAAATTACCTAAAGTTTGTGACCACTTTCATTTGTCTTTACAAAGTGGTTGTGATAAGACATTGTATGCTATGAATAGAAAGTATAATACAGAAAGATATCGCCAAGCGGTTAATATATTAAGGGAATATATGCCTTCTGTTGCTATTACAACAGATATGATTGTAGGTTTTCCCAATGAATCCGAAGAAGACTTTTTAAATAGCTATCAATTTGCTAAGGAAATGGAATTTTCTAAAATACACGTATTTCCTTACTCACCAAAAAGAGGAACACCAGCAGCGACAATGTCTGGGCAAATTCCTAACAGCATAAAAAATGAAAGAAGTCAAAAGCTGATTGCATTAAGTCAACAAATGACAGAATTGTTTTTAAGTCGATTTGTGGGGAAAGAAATGGAAGTACTTTATGAAAGAGAAATAGAACAAAATATATATGAAGGACATACCACGAATTATATTAAAGTGCATACAAAAAGTAATCAGAATATAACAAATAAAATGATAAAAACAAGCATTATCAGCCAAAAAAGAGAGATTGTACAAGGTATTGTAACAAAACTGTAAGTTTTATTCTATAAATTTTATTTGCATAATCTGTAAATTTATATTATTATGAAACAAGAGAGCTTGTAGTTCGGAAATATGAAAAAATATATATAAGGGAGAGTGATAAGACATGGATAATTTACATGAAACACAATTTTTCGATAGCGTAGATAAAGAAGTACAAAATGAAGCAAAAAATATATTATTAAATGTAAGTGAGGCATTAAAAGAAAAGGGATATAATCCTGTAAATCAAATTGTAGGTTATATTCTTTCTGGTGACCCTACTTATATTACAAGTCATAAAAATGCACGTTCTTTAATTCGTAAATTAGAAAGAGATGAATTACTAGAGGAACTTGTAAATAATTATTTAGAGAAGAATGTATTATGAGAACACTTGGACTGGATTATGGAGATAAAACAATTGGAGTTGCAGTAAGTGATGGTTTTGGCTGGACTGCACAAGGCGTAGAGGTTATTAAAAGAACTACTGATACAGAATATAAAAAAAGCATTTTAAAAATTGCAGAATGGATAAAAGAATATGAAGTGGATACCATTGTATTAGGTTATCCTAAAAATATGAACAATACGGAAGGAAAAAGATGTGAAAAAACGAAAATATTTCAAAAACATCTGGAAAAGGCATTTCCCAATATTACTGTTATACTTTGGGACGAAAGAATGAGCACCATGGCGGCAGAAAGAAGTCTTTTGGAGGCAGATATGAGTCGCAAAAAAAGAAAAAATATAATAGATAAAATGGCAGCAGTGCATATATTGCAGGGTTATTTAGATAAAAAGCAAAATGGAAAATGTTGAGGTGTATTATGTCAAATCAATTTGATGAAGATTTGGAACAAGAATTTGAAATTGTTTCTATGGAAGATGAGAATGGTATAGAAACAGAATTTGTAATTATTGATAATATAACAAGTGGAGGCAATAGATATCTTTTAGTTATGGAAAGTAGCTTAATGGACGAAGAAGAAGCAGATGCCATTATATTGAAAGAAATTGCTATTGGTGCAGACGACGTCACGTATGAATGGGTAGAAGAAGATGAGGAATTTGAAAGAGTTTCTGCTTTATTTGCTGAACGAGAAGGAGAATATGACGTCAGAATAGATTAAAAAGCGTTCAAAGAAAACAGGAGATTTGTTTTCTATTACTATAAAAAGTGTGATACAAAATGTAAAAAGCAGTATTATTTTTGTAAAGCATAATAAAAGCAGTATGTCATTTTTACAAAAATAAAATGAACTGCTCTTTTTCTGTTGCATTTTCTAAAAAAAGTGAAAATAGTTTTTGCATTTGATAAGTTTAGAAAAAGCATTTGTATGGCATACTATTTTTATAACAAAAGAACGGTAAAAGTGAGCAGATGTAAAAAATGAATAAAAATAAAATGAAAGGAGAAAACAGTTTTGTTTTTATAAAAAATCAATGCTGTTTTTTGGCGGCATTTTCTTTTTTATATAAAAGAGAAGAAATAAAAGTAAATTTTTTGTGGTATGTTAAGATAATAGACTAGTATAAAAAGAAATAGATATATTGCTTGAAATGAATATAATAAAACGGGGTTTCCGCCAGTAGATTGTGCTGGAAAAAAATATATATAATGTAAAAAAATGGAATTTATGTTGCATGAAAGTACTTTATTATAATATAATTTTTTCAGATTTTCTACTCTAAACAATCGTTTTTTATAATAAAATTCTTTGATTTTGTAGACAAAAAATTTTTATATCAGCTCCTTTTGAAGTCAATAAAAATAAAAAAAGGAGGTGTGTTTTTTGGCAACAAAAAAACAAAAGTTGAAAGTAATGGCGCTAGGCGGTCTGGAAGAAATAGGAAAGAATATGACAGTATTAGAATATAATAATGATATTATTGTAATTGACTGTGGACTTGCCTTTCCAGAGGATGACATGTTAGGCATTGATTTAGTTATACCTGATGTTTCATATTTGACAAAAAATGCAGAAAAAGTGAGAGGAATTGTATTGACACATGGTCACGAAGACCATATTGGAGCTTTGCCATATGTATTAAAAGAATTGAATGTACCAATATTTGGTACACTATTAACATTAGGACTTTTGGAAAATAAGCTCAAAGAACATGAATTATTAAATCAAGTAGTGTGTCATACAGTTGTTCCAGGAGAATCTGTAAAATTAGGACAAATGAAAGTAGAATTTATACACACAAATCATTCAATAGCAGACGCTGTGGCGTTAGCAATCACAACACCATTAGGTGTAGTGATACACACAGGAGATTTTAAAGTAGATTATACTCCTATTGATGGAGATATTATGGATATTCATCGATTTGCAGAATTGGGTAAGCAAGGTGTGCTTTTGCTTATGAGTGATAGTACAAATGCAGAAAGAAAAGGCTTTACAATGTCTGAAAAATCAGTAGGAGCTGTATTTGATAGATTATTTGAAGAAACACCTAAAAACCGTATTATGGTAGCAACATTTTCTTCTAATATTCATAGGATACAACAGATTATTAATTCTGCTAAAACATTTGGAAGAAAAGTTGCAATTATTGGCAGAAGTATGATAAATGCGGTTAAAACATCTTCTGAGTTAGGATATTTGAATATACCAGCAGGTATATTGATAGATATTTCAGAAATTCGTAATTTTAAAGATGAACAGCTTGTCATTATTACAACAGGTAGTCAAGGGGAAACGATGTCAGCATTGTCTAGAATTGCGTCAGGAGAGCATAGACAAATTTCTGTAAATCCAGATGATAAAATTATTATCAGTGCATCTTCTATACCTGGAAATGAAAAAAATATTTCTCGTGTCATTAATGAACTTTTGAAAAAAGGCGCTAATGTGGTGTATGAGGGTATGGCAGATATTCATGTTTCAGGACACGCACGACAGGAAGAACTGAAATTAATGCTTGCATTAACGAAACCACAGTATTTTATGCCTGTGCATGGCGAATTTATGCATTTAACAAGCCATAGAGATTTGGCAATTTCTATGGGTATGGATAAAAAAAATATATTTTTGATGAAAACAGGAGATGTTCTTGAAATCTCTAAAAATGATGCAAAAGTTAACGGAACAATACCAGTAGGACAGGTTATGGTAGATGGTCTTGGTGTAGGAGATGTAGGCAATATTGTATTAAGAGATAGAAAACATTTATCACAAGATGGACTAATGGTAGTTGTTGTAACAATGGAAAAAGAAAGCGGTATGATTGTAGCAGGACCAGATATTATTTCAAGAGGTTTTGTTTATGTAAGGGAAGCAGAAGACTTGATGGAGGAAGCGAAGGGCGTTGTTAAGGAAGCGTTGATAAAATGTGAAGAAAAGCATATTACAGGCTGGAGTTATATTAAAGGGCTGATTAAAGACACATTGAAAAATTATTTATGGCAAAGAACAAAACGCAGTCCTATGATTTTGCCCATTATTATGGAGGTATAAGTTTTGGATACTATAAAAAAGATGGCAATGGAATTAGGGGAAAAAGTATATCAATCTGATTTATACCAATCCTATTTATACTATAAAAAAAGAGTGGAAAACAAACCAAATTTAAAACAAAAAATTGATGAATTAAAAAAATTGCAGTTGAGCCAAGGCTTAAGAAGAAGACAAGGCGAATTTATAGCTTTAAAAGAGGAAGAAGATTTAAGCAAAGCATATAGTGATGTTGCATTAGACCCAGATGGTATGGGATTTTGGGAAAGTGAAAAGCAGTTGATGTCATTTATGGCAGAAGTTTTGGAAATTGTAGTTGCACAAGCACCTATTGATTTTAGTTATACAGATGATATGGAAGATTAAAAAAGTTTAAAGCATGAAAAACATAAAAACTTATATGAAATATAAAAAATATTGATTTTATTTAAAAAAGCAGTACAGATTTTATATCTGTACTGCTTTTTTGAAAAGAACTGAATAAAAAAGTTTGTTAAAAAACAGAATTTTTTACATTAATATTAAGCTGCTGTTTCAAAAAATTGTTTGTGCCAAACTAAAAACATATATATTGTCCATATTTTTCTGCTATTATCTGCTTTGCCTGCTTTATGCTCATCTAAAAATTTTACAATTTCATTTGTTTTAAAATAGGTTTGTGCTGTTTTGCTTGTAAAAGCAGTTTTTACAATATTATAATACTTGTCCTCTTTTAACCAAACACGAATTGGCACAGGAAAACCTAATTTTTTCTTTTCTGCAACCATATCTGGTAAATACCGATGAGAAGCAATACGCATAGCATATTTTGTATTTTCTTTATTTACTTTAAATTTTGTAGGTAATGTTCTTGCTACTTTAAATACTTCTTTATCTAAAAATGGTACTCTGACCTCAAGAGAATGTGCACAACTCATTTTATCAGCTTTTAGTAAAATATCTCCTATTAACCAAAGATTGATGTCTATATACTGCATTTTTGTAACATCATCTAAATGCTTTACTTTGTCATAAAGAGGTTTTGTAATTTCTGTATGATGATAGTGTTTTGTAGGGTGTTTTAGTAGCTTTTCTCTTTCTGATTCTTGAAACATAAAAGCATTTCCTATAAAACGCTCTTGTAATTCTTTACTGCCACGAATGATATAATTTTTGCCTTTTACATGAAAAGGAATTGCTTTTGCAATACCGCCTAATATTTTTTTTACTGGTTTTGGAAGGCGTGTAATAGGGAGTAAGTCATGAGGTTCTCTATAAATATTGTAGCCACCGAAAAATTCGTCTGCACCTTCTCCAGAAAGAGCAACTTTAACATATTTTGATGCTGTTTGACTGACAAAATATAATGCAATAGCAGAAGGGTCTGCTAAAGGCTCGTCCATGTGATATTGTACCTTAGGAATAGCTTCCCAATACTCTTGTGTTGTAATCAATTTACTATAATTGTCAATATTGATTTTTTTAGATAATGCTTTTGCATAATCAATTTCATTATATTTTTCATAATCGAATCCTACTGTAAATGTTTTATCACCATGAAAACAAGCAGCAACATAACTAGAGTCTACACCACTAGAAAGAAAAGAACCAACTTCTACATCACTAATTTTATGTTTTTTAATAGAATCTTGCATTGCAGCATCAATTTCTTTTACAAATTGTTCTAATGTTTTGCTGTTATCTGCATCAAATGTTGGTTCCCAATAACGCTTTATATTCATAATACCATTTTGGAATGTAAAACAATGAGAAGGCATCAGTTTATAAACACCTTTAAAAAATGTTTCAGGTAATACAGAGTATTGAAATGTTAAATAATTTTCTAATGCTTCTATATTGACTTCCTTTTTAAAATGAGGATATTCTAATATACTTTTAATTTCAGAACCATATACAATATTATCGTTGATAATAGTATAGTAAAAAGGTTTGATTCCAAAAAAATCTCTTGCTCCGAAAAGTAAATTCTTTTTGCTATCCCAAATAACAAATGCAAACATACCCCTTAATTGATTCAGCATATCTTCCCCATATTCTTCATAAGCATGAAGTAATACTTCTGTATCAGAATCATTTTTAAATATATGTCCTTTATTGATTAACTCTTCCCGTAATGATTGATAATTATAAATTTCACCATTAAATGTTACAACAATATCATCTGTTTCATTATACATAGGCTGTGAACCATGGTCTAAGTCTATAATACTTAAACGACGAAAGCCTAATGCTACATTTTGGTCAATATGTTTTCCACCACTGTCTGGACCTCTATGCACTATTTTATTCATCATATTATCTAATACATCATTTGCATTTGCTAATGTACCAGTAAAACCACAAATACCACACATATTTTGTTTCCTCCTGTTTGTTATATTCCATAATGTAAAACTTTATCATAGTTATAAAAGAAAAGCAATAAATTTGATTATTAGATTTTTACAATATTATATTAGTCAATATAAAGCCAATCTAAATGATTAATAAAATATTGTATATCTTGTATTAGTTTGCAAGTATGATAACCATCAGCAACAGCATGATTTACAAATATAGAAAAAGGTAATGTTATTTTATTATGATGTTTATGATATTTACCAAATACAATAATTGGTAAAAGCATTTTGTTTTCTGTAAATGTATCATAATTGATGCTGGTAAAAGAAAGCCAAGGAACACAAGAAATAGGACAATAATTTTGTCCTGTTCTAGGCTTTGTTTTGATTCCTTTTATATTTTGATATTGCTTCATATCTTTTATAACATTGTTATAAAAAATGGGAAAAGAACAATGATATTCTGACCAAATATCAGAAAATGTTTTATCATCATTATGAAAAATAGTATAGGAAGGGTGACAAATATCCCAATAGCCTAACTCACCTGCTTCATTATAAGCCATACGAAATTCTTTATTTTGATTGATATTATATATAATAGCATATAAAAAAGTGGGATAAAATTTTAAGTTTTTATGTTTTATTTCAGATACTAGTTTTGTAACATCAATTTCTGCTGTTACAGTATATTTTGCTTTCACTAAATTAATATAATATTGATAGTGTTCTTTTCTTTCCCAATTTTCCATATCAATGACAGTAAAAGCCATGAAATCACCTCTTTTCTATTATGCTATAATTTCAATTTGATTACCATCTGGGTCTAATACACAACTTTCATAATAGCCATCTCCTGTTGTACGAGGATAGCTGATAATAGAGTAACCATCTTCTTCTAATTTTTGAGTAAGCATATTTACATTTTCAATAGAACCAACAGAAAATGCAATATGAATATAACCCATATGAAATAGTTCTTTGCTATTATTATCCATTACAGGACGTGTCATAATTTCTAAGCGACTGCCATCTTGAAATGATATAAAATAAGTTTCTAAACCAGTAGTTTTATTTTTATATTTTGTATTTGAAATACCGCCAAAATAATATTCATAAAATGATTTTAAACGATCTAATTTTTTAGTATAAATGGCAATATGGTCAATTCTCATATAAATTTCCCCTTTATTCTGAATTGTTTAAAGTGTTTTTATATTCCACCAGAATCAAAATCTTTCATAACTTCTATAATTTCATTTGTATTCAAAATAATGTCACAAACATACACGCAATTTGTATCATCATTGAAATATTCAGCAGGTATTGTATATGTTGCTGTTGTTCCATCTAATAGTGATACATCAACGACAACATCTTGCTCTAATTTTTCACCATTATAATTCATTGTAATAATAGAAAATGTTTTATTTTTCATACCAAGTATAGAAATAATTTCCTTTGTAGCAATATCTTGTTGCATTTGATAGTCATAATCTAACCAGATACTATTAGAAGCATCTAAAGAATATTTAGGAGTACTAAAATTAATAATAACATTATCTTGTGAACTAATTAACATTAAATCCATATCTACATTGTTGAGAGTACCCCACTGTAAACTAATTAAATGGTCATAAGGGTGTGATATTACAATGTCACCATTTTCATATAATTGTTCTATTTCATCAGAAGTGTTTTTTTGTGAAGAAATATCTTTTGTAATTTGACTGATATTTTGTTGTTGTGTATGCTTTGATTGAAATTTATCCCATATTATCATAAAAAGTAAAAGCAAAAGCAAAATGATAGTATAGGCAATACCAACTTTAACACTTAAATAATATAAAAGTGCCATCAAAATACAAAATCCTAGTACAAATCCTATCCAACCAATGGTGTTATAGGAATCAAAAGTAGGCTTTCCGCTTATATAAATGGTATATAATGAAAATGTTGATAACAAAATGCCAATAATGGCGAGTATCCATTTTAAAACCCTATTCATAAAAGCCCTCCTTGCTTTATATTAGATTCTGTCATATTAATATGATTTTGCAAAGGGAAACTTTTTATAAATGAAAAAAGTTTCCCCTTACTCATTACAAAATATATTTAAGATATAAAGCAAAATTTTTATTTAAATATAAATACTTTTCTATTTTTATATCAAATAAAAAGAACTATGTTTCAAAAGAAAAATCATTTCTATATAGAATATTTTTCTATATTTGTATATAGTATTATTTTGCTAAATGCCAATGAGGGCAATGATTATAAATAAGAATTTTTATAATCCCATTTCTTTTTTTACTTTTGCAAAACATTCTACTACAAAATCTAAATCTTCTTTGCTATGTCCAGCAGAAATTTGTGTGCGAACTCTTGCCTTTCCCATTGGAACAACAGGATAAGAAAAGCCTATAACATAGACACCTAATTCTAACATTCGAGTAGCAAATTCTTTTGCTACTTTTGCATCATAAAGCATAACAGGTACAATAGGGTGAGAACCTTCTGGAATATCAAAACCTAGATTGCTCATTTTTTGACGGAAATAAGCAGTATTTTCATGTACCTTATCACGTAATGTTGTAGACTGTTCTAATAAATCAATTGTTTTGATAGTAGCAGCACATATAGCAGGTGCTACAGTATTTGAAAAAAGATAAGGGCGAGAGCGTTGACGAAGTAAGTCTACAATTTCCTTTTTTGCACTGGTATATCCTCCTGAAGCACCACCTAATGCTTTTCCAAAAGTACCAGTTAAAATATCAACTCTACCTATAACACCACAGTATTCTGGTGTCCCTCTACCATGTTCACCCATAAATCCTACTGCATGACTATCATCTACCATAACAAGAGCATCATATTGTTCTGCTAAATCACAAATGCCTTTTAAATTGGCAATAAAACCGTCCATGGAAAATACGCCGTCTGTGGCAATTAAACGAATACGTGCTTCTTTTGACTGTTCTAAACATTCTTTTAATGAATTCATATCATTGTTTTTATAGCGCATTTTTTTTGCTTTGCAAAGTCGAACACCATCAATAATACTAGCATGGTTTAATTCGTCAGAAATAATAACATCTTCTTCATTTAGTAAGGATTCAAATAATCCTCCATTTGCATCAAAACAAGAGGAATATAATATAGTGTCTTCCATACCTAAAAATTTACTAATACGGTCTTCTAATATTTTATGAATTTGTTGTGTTCCACATATAAAACGAACAGAGCTTAAACCAAATCCCCATTTATCATAGCTGTCTTTTGCAGCAGCAATTAATTCGCTGTTATCCGAAAGTCCTAAGTAGTTATTTGCACACATATTAACAACTTGTTTTTTAGCTGTTGTATCAATACGTGATTTTTGAGGTGTTGTAATAATACGCTCCTCTTTTGCAGTACCTGCATTTTGAATTGACTGCAAATCATTTTTAAAATATTCAAGTGCCTTTTTCATGTGATAAAAAACCTCCTTAAAAAATAGAAAATTTTACTATATTTCATATTATGAATTTATTTTTTCTGCTTCATAAGAAACAGTATAAGTATCTGCATTCCATGTGATATTATCATCTGTAATACCTAAAGAATTTAATAAAGTACGTAAAGGCAAAAATGTAACACCATTTTGTATTACTGGAGCGCTATCTATTTCTTGTGTAGTATCATTAATAGTAATCGTATGAGAACCTATTTTATAACGAATTATTTTTTTATTTTGGTTTGCTTTATTTTCGGGTATAGATATTGTAATGGTTTGATTAGCATTATCCCATTGAATATTTTGTGTATCAATACCAAGTGTACCTGCAACAGCTCTTAGGGGTAAAAGTGTTCTGCCATTACTGTCTATAAAAGGTGGTGATTCTAAATAGCCTGTTTTATTTTCATAGGTATATGTATTGCTTCCAACTGTAAATGTAACTGTTGCTGTGGTTTTTGGCACTTCTGGCAATATTTCAAATTCTTGTGAAACAGCAGAAAGCCATGTGTTTTTACCCTGAAGATATCCTATTGAAAATGTATGTATTCCTTCTTTTAAATAAGAGGATTTATAAGGAAATACATAGTTCCATGTACCATCTTCTGATACCATGATATCACCATATTCTTCGTCATCAATACGTATTTGTAATTTTTTTCCAGCAGTTGCTGTACCTGTGGCAGAAGGTTTTTTGCTTGCTTCTAATGTTTGTATTTTAATTTCTGCTTTATAAGAGGAAGGAGATTCTTTATATGTACCTACTTTTATAGTATCATATGTATTATTTCCGCTTAAAGATAATATAACATCTTTATCTATTTCTGAAGTTTCACTGGGAGCAACATCTAAATTATGAAATTCTATTGTGCCATCAGTGTCATCTGTTTGCTTTTGTATTGTGATATAAGCAATAGCAGGATTTTGATAATCAATTTCAAATTGAACTTTGTCTTGATATTTTCCAGATGTTACGATTTCTGGTTTATTTTGAAATATAAAACCATTATTTAATTTTAAAGCATATATAGTATCTTTTTGTGTTACGACACCACTTTCATCTTTTATGCAAAAGACACTTAAATTAGTAGAGCCTGTAATTTCTTTTACATTACTTGTTTCTAAATAAATGGTAGTAAATGAGGAATTTACTGCGAAAACTGTTTTAGTGTTGCTTATGTAGGAGGCAATAGGTGTGCAAGTAAATGCAAATGCACATAGCATACAAGCTAATATTTTTTTCTTCATAATTGAAAACTCCTTTTTAATATAGTTAAGAAAGTATGTTATACTTTTGACATCGCTTTCTTATGTTTATTTTACACTATTTTAAGAAAAATTGCTTTATTTTTTTAAAATTATTGTATAAACTTTACAATGTATTTTATGGTTATTGTTATGAAATATATTATAATAAAAAACCTCTCTTTAACATATACAAAGAGAGGTGAAAAAAGTTTGAAATAAAAACGATATTTTATTGTATTATTTTATACCAGAAGAAATTTTTTGACGCATTGTTTCTATTTGTACATCTGTTAAATCAAGAGGTTTATAAGCTATTTGAATACCATCATTTTCATAACGAGGAATCAAATGCATATGGAAATGGTCTACTGTTTGACCTGCAACACTACCATTATTTTGCATAACATTCATATATTCTAAACCTAATGTTTTTTTCATTACTTGAGCGATTTGAACAGCTAATGTAAATAAACGTCCTCCTACTTCTGGGTCTAATTCAAATATGTTTGGAACATGTTGCTTTAAAAGAATTAATACGTGTCCTTCATTAGCAGGAAAGCGGTCTAGTATTACCTTAAATTCATCATTTTCATACAATGTGGCTGAGGCAAATGCTCCAGATACAATATTGCAAAATATACAATCACTCATAAAAAAACACTCCTTTTCCAGTTACTTTTTATTTTATAGTATAACATGGAAAAGTATTTTTGACTATTGATATTTTGAGAAAAGGAAACAAAGACGAATACAATGGTCTTGTTTGTCTGTTATAATTTCAAAAAGTATATCTCTTAAATCTGTTTTAGGAATGGCAATAAGCAATTCTCTAAAAAAGTCTGTTTGTTCCATTTCTTGATGTAATGCTTTTTCTATTTCAGAAGAAACATTTTCTATATTAATTTCAGTAGCAGAAGTTGGCTCTGTCTGTGTTGGCTGTGTAATATGTTTACCTGAAATATTGTATGAAATTTCTTGTAGTTGTTTTAAATGTTTCACTTCGTCTAAATAGGCATTACGTAATGTTTCAACATCTTGCTGCAATGCTGTATTTTTGATTAAAGCATCAAAAGTAGATAATGATTGCATTGTTTCTTGTTGAGCAATTTCTAATAATTCTAAAAGACGTTTGTCTTGTTTTAAACCATTTTTTGTAACAGAAACATTTGTTTCTCTTGTATTTATAGAAGTATTTTTTTGATAAATATTTGTGTTAGAACGATATGGATACATGGCTAAACTCCTTTACAATACTTTTTTAATGCTATCATATGCAGTAAAAAATAAAAAATTGCTAAAAATAAAATACATTATTGTTTTGATATATTATTTCATTTGCTAAAATATATCAAATTTTGCAGTATAGATTTTTTTATTAATAAATGTAAAATTTATATGGATATTACAAACTTTTTTTGATATGATAAAAAGGAACCTATATAAAAAATAATTTGATGTGATATAAAAATAAATGGGAGTGAGCTGTTAGGTGAAAAAAATAGTATTGACAGGTGGAGGAACAGCAGGTCATGTAACGCCGAATTTGGCATTGATACCAGCATTAAAACAGCAAGGCTATGATATTATATATATTGGCTCTGAGCAGGGTATGGAAAAGGGATTGATTGAAAAAGAAAATATTACTTATTATGGTATTCCCACAGGTAAATTGAGAAGATATCTTTCTGCTAAAAATATTACAGATATATTTCGTGTTGTTTCTGGTATAAAGCAAGCCACAGCATTGATAAAGAAAATAAAACCAGATATTGTTTTTTCTAAAGGTGGCTTTGTTGCTGTACCAGTGGTATTGGGAGCAAAATTCAATAAAGTACCTGTAATTATACATGAGTCTGATATGACTCCAGGATTAGCAAATCGTATTGCTATGCCTTTTGCAAAAAAGGTTTGTACTACATTTCCCGAAACATTGGAATATATTACAAAGGGAAAAGGCGTAAATACAGGAACACCAATACGAAAAGGATTATTTGAAGGAAAAAAAGAAAAAGGATTAAAAATTTGTGGTTTTACAGAGCAAAAGCCTATTATTATGATGATGGGAGGGAGTTTAGGCTCTGTGAAAATTAATGTGCAGTTGAGGGGTGCCTTGCCAACACTTTTAAATGATTTTCAATTAGTGCATATTTGTGGAAAAGGAAATTTTGATAAAAAATTAGAAAATAAAAAAGGATATAAACAATTTGAATATTTGTCAGAAGAACTGCCTCATATTTTTGCTATGTCAGATGTCATTATTTCCAGAGCAGGAAGTAATTCTATATCTGAATTTTTAGCTTTAAAAAAGCCAAATCTTTTGATACCTCTTTCTGCAAAGGCGAGCAGAGGTGACCAAATATTGAATGCGCAGTCTTTTGAAAAACAAGGTTTTTCAATGGTACTGCAAGAAGAAGATATGACATATATTTCTTTAGAAAAAGCAGTTCGTTTATTGTATGAAAATAGACAAAAATATATTAAAAATATGGAAAATAGCCATCTTTCAGATGGAGTAAATGAAGTTTTAAAAATCATTCAATATGAATAGGAGGAATGTTTTATGAAAATTTTAGTTTGTGGTGGTGCTGGCTATATTGGTAGTCATACAGTAAAGGAATTATTAGATAAAGGATATGAAGTGGTTGTAATAGATAGCTTGGAAACAGGACATAAAAAAGCGGTGGACGAAAGAGCAGATCTTTGTATAGGTAATATTTCAGATGGTGCTTTTTTAGAAAATGTTTTTACAAAGTATAATATAGATGCTATCATTGATTTTGCAGCATATTCTCTTGTAGGAGAAAGCGTAAAAGAACCAGCAAAATATTTTGAAAACAATGTGGGAGGTACATTAAGCCTTTTAAGCAAAATGAGAGAACACAATGTAAAATATATTGTATTTTCTTCAACAGCAGCAACTTATGGAGAACCAGAAAATATTCCTATATTAGAAAGTGATAGAACATTACCAACTAACCCTTATGGAGAATCTAAACTTTGTGTAGAAAAAATACTTCGTTGGTTTGATGAGGCATATGGTATAAAATATTCTGTATTGCGTTATTTTAATGCTGCAGGTGCACATAAAAGCGGTACAATAGGAGAAGACCATTTCCCAGAAAGTCATTTGATTCCGATTATATTACAGGTAGCATTAGGAAAAAGAGAGTTTATAGGCGTGTTTGGAGATGATTATCCAACAGAAGATGGTACTTGTATTAGAGATTATATTCATGTAACAGATTTAGCAAATGCACATATTCTTTCTTTGGAAAAAACAATGAAAGAAAACAAAAGCCGTACTTATAATTTAGGAAATGGCAAAGGTTTTTCTGTAAAAGAAGTGATTGAAATGACAAGAAAAGTAACAGGAAAAGATATTCCTGAAAAAGTAGAACCAAGACGAGCAGGTGACCCATCTGTGTTAATTGCTTCTTCTGAAAAAATTATAAAAGAATTAGGGTGGAAACCACAGTATAATACATTAGAAAAGATAATTGATTCTGCATGGCAATGGCATAAAAATCATCCAAATGGGTTTGAAGATAGATAATAAATTAGCTTGTCAAATAAGCATTAATAAATATGTATGATGATATGAAAATAGAGCATATTATACAAATAAAAAAATGTTTTGTTTTCATGAAAAATCTCCTTTCATTATATTTGTTTTTTAGTTTTGTAGTTAAATTTTATAGATGCTATTAAAACAAAAAATACGATATTCTAAAAAAAGTCCTCAAATTATTTGAGGACTTTTCTAATATCATTATTTTATAAAGAATATTTTGTAATCATTTTTTTGATAGCTTCATTAAAATATATAAAATCATGTTGAGCATTCCATTGTTCAAATGAAAAAGGGATATTTATATTTTTTAATTCATTACAAAAATGCAAATGGTCTTTATAAAAAGCATCGTTTGTACCACAAGTTAAATAAATTTGGGGTAATATATTTTGTTTCCTTGCTTTTTTCGCATTTTCTAATATATCCAATTCAGATTTCCAAGTAAGTGATTCTCCAAATATAGTGGTAAAATCGTTAATTAATTGTTTTCCAAATTGTTGCTGATATTTTATACTGTTTTGCTTCATATCATAAAGCCCTTGCTTTAGCAATAAGCAACAGGAAGAAAAAGCACCACAAATACCATATTGCTGTGGTTTGGATAAAGCACATAATAAAGCACCATATCCTCCCATAGAACTGCCTAATATAATAGTATCATCTCTGTGAGAAGAAATAGAAAAAATATTTTTACAAATGAGAGGTAATTCCTCTGTAATATAATCAAAATATTGATTACAATAAAAACTTCTTTCTGCATCAGGCAATATATAAATGGTATTTCCCTCCATAGCATATGCAGATAACATAGAGTAATCTAGCCATGTTTTGCTGTTTCCACATAGCCCATGCAGTACATAGGCTACTTTATATTGTTTTTGATTTAATAAATTATTTGGTGTAATAATCGTAATATCTGTGTCTTTTTCAAGTATATTAGAAAATACTGTACCACTTAATCTCATGATTGATACGCTCCTTTACTGAAATAGTTATATTAAACTATTTCAGTAAATACAATGCATAGCCTCATAGCTATCACTCCTCTGTTTATATAATTAGCCTTGAGCAAAACCTCATGAACCCAACAAATAAGCGGTTTTGCAAGAAATAATAAATAAATTTATCACTATAAAATATAGAAACAGCCAACCGATTTTGGTATTATTAAATTGTAAGAAAACC